>JACLAC010023509.1_pt1 | contig 26552 bp, 24 predicted proteins | sample 8027881 | NCBI WGS metagenome assembly JACLAC01 (sample SAMN15725517, study PRJNA655200) | protist metagenome | isolation source: fluorescence activated cell sorting (FACS) single amplified genomes of... | place: Spain: Blaines Bay Microbial Observatory, Mediterranean Sea | collected 2016-01-19 | reverse complement strand
TTGCAAAGTTGTGACCGCGAGAATGAAGCCGATGAAATACGATCCGGTGCAGCCCAGCATGGGGCGGATGGCGTGCTCATGCGATATATGTCCGAGCAAACTGCCCGAGAGCAGGCAACAGACCATTATAGTCTGATAGTAGTCTAACGCAAAAGCCGAGCCTAATAGCGCTAAGGTCAATAGCAAGACTAAGGACAAAAAATATCGGAAGAATCGTTGTAATAGGTCGAATAGATAGATCAGACCGACGATCCAGACCACCGTGAAGGCTAGATCGGCATAAGGGCCGAGTTCGATCCCTGCGAGGTGGGTGATGCCGGCTCGAAATCGGTAGTGATAAGCCATGGCCCCCAAGGCGATTTGCAGGATCAGGCAGACGGGACGGGACAGGCCAAAGATATCTTTAATGAGGCCCAGTAGGAGGATGCCGCAGGACCCGAAGAATAGGCCGCGCACCTGCAACGGTACCCTGTACATGTTTTCGCTGGTTTGGTTGCTCAGCAGGAGCATCATGCTGATGCCGAGAATAAAAGGGGTGCCTATCGCCAAACCGCCAAGGATGGGTTTGCCATAATCTTTGGAGGTCCGGTTATTGGTCGCAACGCGAAAGCCCCGTGCCAGCCAGGCGATACGCGGTACTAACCAATAGCTAGCAAAAAGACTGCTAATAAAGAGGCCGATATAAGTCTTGTAGGGTAAATCGCGTAAAAGCTCTATCATCTCGAAGCCCTGCAGTAGACGGATGGCGCGAGTATGCCGTATTTTGTAATAGAAGATAGTCGGTAGTATAGAAACCTAGCAAGAACAGGATTTCGCTCGCAGCATGGTCGACACCCATATAAAGGAGTAAGTTTGAAGATTCTGGTCACAGGGGGGCTCGGTATAGTAGGTCGGCCACTCGTTGATAAGTTGACAAGAAAGGGGCACGAAGTCTGGTTCTTCGATTTGTACCAGCATCACCACCCCCGATACATGCGTTGCGATGTCAAACACCTACGGCAATTGCAACGGATCTTTTCTGCGCACCAGTTTGATTGTGTATATCATCTCGCGGCCTGGAAGGGGCGTCGGGTCGGTGCCATCGGCGATCTTGGAACTTTCAGTTTTCAGGCCAGCAAAAATTTGTGCGCCGGCGAGGGCGGTTTTATTACTACCGACAACGAAGAACTCGCCGAACGGGCTTGGTCTGTACATAACTGCGGCCGAACTCGAACGGGTGCCTGGTACGAGCACCCATTGGTCGGTTCCAACTATCGAATATCCGAGTTTCACGCGTCCGTACTCTTGCGACAACTCGAACGCCTTGAGTCGCAGACCGCCAGGCGCACAGCAAATGCGGCCCTGCTCACATCCCTATTGCGCGAGATCGACGGCTTGGCCCCGATGGGCGACGACCGACGAACCACTACCCACGCACACCATCTCTATATCCTCCGCTATCAGGCTACCCCGGCGGGGCTCTCGCGAGACCGATTTATAGAAGCACTCTGCGCCGAGGGCATTCCCTGCTCCTCGGGCTATCGCCCGTTATACCGCGAAGCCGCTTTTTCTAACCATTTTAAAGACTCTTCCCTAATTAGCCCCTATTTCGAGGGCAGACCAGACTATGGCTCAGTCTCGTGTCCCGTGACCGAGCACGCCTGCTCTTCGGAGGCGATCTGGTTCACGCAAAATATGCTGTTGGGCACAGCTGACGATATGCGCGATATCGCTGCTGCAGCCGACAAGGTCTTATCCAGAGCCGCAGATCTACTCTAGACCAGCATGTCTTCGATTTCACGTTGCACATGCTCCTCACGCACTTGGTCAATCACTTGCTTGAAATAGCGAGCGGTCCCACTGATGATCAAACGCTCTATAGCGCTGATTTCTTCTTCCGAATACGCCCCTGAATCCTTAACCAATTCCAAATATTCGACTTTGGCGTCCTTGTCTAAGTCGGATATGGCGGCGAGCATATCGAAGAGCTTATAAGCGGCCTGACTCTCCAGGCAGCGCTCGACGATATAGGCTAGGCGTTCGTTTTTTGTCCCAATCTGCGGATCAGTTCTTTCCATGATTATCCATCCCATCGTTATTAAGCAATGGTCCGGGGTCATTCCCCCAGTTTCCCAGACTACTTCAGCAAGAATTGGGCCGCAGGTGAATGCCGTAGAAAAATAAAGACTGGAATTGATATGATTGATATTATCTATATACACTTATCATTTATTTGAACAGTAGATGGTAGGCGTTCGAAGGCCCAAGCTGAATAAGCAGATGGGAAAAATTGTCCTTCAGTGGACATTTTTTCCCGTCTCGTTTTGCGGCTTGGGCTTGTCGGCAACGACATACCGATCTATTTTTGCTTAAAATGGAGGTAGTAAATGATTGATAAAGAATTACTCGAGATTCTCGCCTGTCCCGAAACCAAGGAACCGGTTCATCTAGCTGATGCCGATACTCTCACCGCACTGAATGAGCGCATTGAACGTGGCGAAATAAAAAATCGGGCCGGCAAGACAATTCAAGGAAAGATCGACGGTGGATTAGTACGCGAAGATGGGGCCTATCTTTATCTCATAGAAGACGAAATTCCCATTATGCTTATCGAGGAGGCGATCCCTTTAAAGTAATGGGCAGATTTGGCCCCTCGACTTTAACTAATCGCTGACTGCCGTCCTTGTTTTGATAAATTACCACTTTCAGGCCGTGCTTTTGCGCTTTTTCCTGATAATCATCGACCAACTCGACCGTCCTTTGTTTCTTCAGAAGGTCGTTTTCCAGCATCTGCCTAAAGCCTTCGCGTGTAATAATTCCCAACTTCTTGCCCTGAAAGTAAACAACGTAAGCCCGAACGCTCTGGCCTACCGCAACCTCTTCATCCCCTTCCCTGCCCCCCTTTCCGCCTCGGCGTTCCCAAGTATAGGTCAGTAGCAAACCGACGAGATTGGCCAAGACCACCGTAAGGTCGCTAACCCAAACCGCCGTCGACAGTCTGCTGAAGATCGATAAGGGCAACAAGCAGATCAGCATAAGGCTGGCCATAAAGAAGAAAAACAACCGAAAGCGGTCTAGCCCCATGCCTTGGCGCTTGCGATCTAACATAATGGTGATCTGGATTAACGTGCCCGCGAAAAAACAGGCAAAAAGCACCAGCGATAGCGTTTCTCGCACTGGCTAACCGACTCCGGAAAAATGTCTAAAACGGGCAGCCAGGTCCGCAGAGTTGATCGCACCACCAAACGCTATAATGCGACAGCGACTGCATGCGGTTTGCCCCTGCGGCAAATGCCAGGGACCTGCAATGCATCTACTCAGAGCGATCCCCAATTGGCCATCGACCCGCCAGGATACCGGATGCCCTACGTTGCGCGGATGGTCCATAATCGCCACACCGGCCTCATCTGCGCGTTCGGCCAGCGGCATCGCCACCGCCACCCAACGCGCGGGCTGCCCTTCGGCTTGGATCTGATCCTGTCCCTGATTATTGAGCGCACGCCCCCCTGCCTCGCTTCGATAAGGCATGCGCAAGAAAAGACCGCCGTATGCGTATTCGCAAAATGCTATATCGACCTGACTTGTCAACCGCCAATTCATATCCAATTGCAATACTGTGCCCAAATCGCGAAAATTCCACGATTGCTCCACCATCAGCAATGGTTCGCCGTCCGGGCTGCGCCATTGAGAGCGCATTTGCCAAGTGACCCGGTTGCCCTCGACGGTCGGCTCGACAAGCGGATCGGGGTGAAAAGTGCCGTCGCGCTCCGCCTCATTGCCCTAATCTCTGTAGCCAAAAGCCATAGCAGTTGGCCTTATTGAGGCCGACATAGAGCCCGTGCTGCTAAGGATGGTGTCCCGGAGCATCCTCGGTCACGACCCCGATCTCGTCCGGGGCGCGCAGGGGATGAATAAAGGACCTATGGTCTTGGGGAGCCCGCTGCACGAGCAGAGGATTGTGTCCTGCAGCACGAGAGATTGCGATCTGCCGGGCATCGAATTCTACTCTTAGTTGCTTCATGACTTGTATATAGGGCGTAAGGAACACCCGCGTCAAGCCCCGTTGCCGCGATAAACCATTGGCCCTATATTGCACCCGAACAGATAGAGAAAGGTTTAGCTATGAGGATCGTCGACACGCATTGCCATACCGGTATCCACAAATACGAACCCATCGAATCCCTGCTCTTCCATATGGAGCACGCGCAAGTCGATAAAGCTGTGCTGATCCAGCACGGCGGTGAGACAGACAACAGCTATCATATCGAGTGCCTGCAACAACACCCTGGTCGCTTCGCCTCGGCGATGGGCGTCGCCCCCGAAGACGACGGAACGCAGATCCGTCATTGGGCGGACCAGGGCATTGTCGGCCTCCGTCTTGGCGCAACTGCGCGCGCCCAGACCAGCGACCCATTGGCGCAATGGAAAGCGGCGGCAGATTTGGACCTGGTCGTCAGCGCCCCTTCCAGCCCGGCCGCCCTGCTCAGTGAAGACTTTGCCGAAGTACTGCAGTCCTTTCCCGACTTGTCTATCGTGATCGAACACCTAGCCGGCGTCGGCAAGGATACCGAGCCTCCTTATGAGGATTACGCGCGCGTCCTCGATTTTGCCGAATATCCCAACCTCTCGATCAAATTGCCCGGCTTCGGCGAATTCTGCGAACTTCCCCACCCCTTCAATGTCGTACCGCCATTTGCCGAAATGGCCATTGAAGCCTTTGGACCCAGCCGGGTCATGTGGGGCAGCGATTGGCCCCCGGTTAGTTCGCGCGAAGGCTACGATCACTCATTGAATTTCCCAATGGAATATCTCTCGTCATTGAGCGAGGACGAACGAGCTTGGATCTTTGGAGAGACCGCAATCGAAGTTTGGCGTTTTGAATCTTAACCAGCTCGTTTCGCCAGCATTCTTATTATCGTCAGTTTTAATCTCGGTCAGATGTCAGGATACAATTAGTGCATATATTGTGGCCGATCTGGATCGTCTTGATTCGACCACAATTGGCCAGTTACGAGTGCATGCAAGGCTACCTTATTCGACCATCTACCGCGGATGATTCAAAGCTATCCAGTCTCGTCCGCGGCCTCTACGAGATTCCCATCTGACCCCGCGCTGCTACGCACAGACCCCAGCGCCAATCCCGTCCACAGCCAATACGTCATCCGCATAGTCGGTTCATTCATGATGTCCCATGTCAGCATGTGGACGGCTATGCAGACATGGCCCACTATATAAGCCCAAAGCAAGTCCCGTCTGACGCCGTCCACCATCCGCAACCATGCGCGTAGTATCACAATAAAAACCGCAGCCATTAGCAACAGACGACTCAGCAACCCCAATACGCCTGTCTCAGCTAGAAACATCAAATACATATTCTCGGTAGTATGTTCGGGAAACTCTCTCACCATGTAATTCTCGTCATACCTGTATCGTTCGAATTCTCTCGTAAACGTCCCAAAACCAACCCCCAAGAACGGGTGTTCTGCAAGGACATTGCCCACCGTATAGTACTGAGCGATGCGAAAGCGCTCGGTATATTCGAGCAAACTGTCATACTCGTAAACCTTGGTATCTCCCCTGATAGTTACCGAATTTGTCTGCAAGATCTGCCTCCAGCGCTCGTGCACCTCTGTGAAAACAGTGCCGACCTTTCCATAAGGCGAAATACTCGTGATCAATCCCACACCCAGCAGCGCAACGATTGCAAGCCCGCTATAGAGTTTGCCTCGACCTAACCGCTGCAATACCGGGCCCAGTTTCTTTAACCACGGCATCATCAGAACACAACACATAAGCGTCACCAATTGCGTTGCGCGAGTCTGCGTTAAGATTACGACCGGCACAAAGAGAGCACAGATGATGCCCCAACCGACCTTGAGCCAGGCTCGTTGTAGCACCGACAATGACCATAGAGCCAAAGGCAGGAGCAACATTACAAAGGTCGCGGTAGCTACCGTATGGCCAAAGGGTCCCATCGCTCGATGCCGCGTGTGATATGGGCTGTACATGCGTTGGACAGCATCCCAAAGCGGCTCCTGTCCGCTAACGGCAAAATAGAATGTATAGACCACTACGATGCCTGCGATCGAGGCGATAAAAAGCGCCGCGCGACGTATTACCTGCCAAGAGGCGCAAGACTGAACCACCAGCAGACACATAACGCCACCTGTTATATTGTAATATATCCACTTGCCCGTTCCCGTCAGGGCATGTTCTGCACCCAACAGACTAACTAAAGAGACGATGAGATAGAGGCCAAGATAACGGTCGATAGGGGTCCTAGCGATCGATTTGACCTGCGAAACGGCGGAAAGTCCCCACAAGCAACATGCGCTTCCAATTAGGATAAAGGGCAGATATTTGATCAGTGAAAAGGAAGGCGTGCCCTCAAGGGTTTGCGCCTGAAAATAATAGAAGGGCACCAGGGTTATATAGGCGAATACTAAGCCCAACAAAAGCCAAATGATGCGATCGGCTTTCTTCAATAACTTCATCAGATACCCTAAGCTCATTCGTGAGTTTAATTATTCTGCGGGCAAGGCCCCACCCCGTTGCAGTTCCAGAACGGCGAAGGGACTGCAGTAGTTCTACAGTCCCTTCTGAAATATATATGGTGCCGAAGCGGGGGCTCAAACCCCGACGCCTGCAGGGACTGCCCCCTCAAAGCGGCCCCCCAGACGACACCGAAAGCGACCAGTGCCAATCTATTAACATTTAATACTTCGGCTAATTATAAAAATTATAACACAAGGACAGAATCTTCGATTACTCAGCTTTTGATAAAGCTAAGCTCTATTGCGTTCCAGTCAACTCCGAGTTTCATGGGGTTGAGTAGCAAAAGGGTGCGCAGACTGCGGCAAAGAAGACGGGCAGACTCCCCTCACTTTTGAACCGCTATCCGAAAAAGGACTGTAGCGTTTCCACACGATCCGCTCGGGCTTTTTCGTCGCATGGGGCCGAGTGGCGTCGCCGCGTTTGCCTTGATCGCCTGAGAAGCCCTTTTTAACACTCATCCATCCACCCGTCCATACATACATTCACAGTTCCTCCTTGCTATTCCATTCTTCCGCCCGCAAAAGGATTGTGCCGATGACCTCATTGCTGCTGCGCACATCAATATCACTTCTATGTCTCATCGTCACTGGAGAGGCTACCGAACCGGACTGCGCAGCGTTCTACCAGACAAATTGCGCCCAGTGTCATGGAGCCGAGTTGCAGGGCCCAATGCCCAGAGCCTCGTCGATGGCATCTGGCAATTCGGCGGTCAGTCGTGGGCGGTAAGTCGGACGATTACGCAGGGCATCACGCATCTGGGCTTGCCGGCTTTCGGACTTGCCCTCGCGCAAGGGTAAATCGTCGCCATAATGGCATTTCTCAAAGAGCAGGAGTCCAGCCACGACCCGCAACCGCGACCTCTGCCGCAGACGTTGCAGTCACAAGATTACGACATCGCCGTTGATATAGTGACTGATGACCTCGAAAGCCCTTGTCGATCGACCTCATCGACGAGAGCACCGCACTTATAACGGAGCGACCAGGTCGTCTGAGGGTCGTGCGCGACGGTCTACTGCTCGCCAACGCAGTAGTCTGCATACCCCCCGTGGAGCACGATTGGCAAGGAGGACTGCTGGATGTGGTCGTAGGCCCCGACTACGCTATCGAAGGCTAGATCTACCTGAGTTATAGCCACCAGCTCGACGACTTGAGGCCAAGCGATGAGCGCCCCGCCTCAATGACGCGTATCATCCGAGGTCGCATCATCGACAACGGATGGCGAGATCAGCAGACGCTCTTCTAAGCACGCACGAGTCCTATGCGACGACCCGCCATCACTACGGTTCTCACATCGCGCTCGATAGGGAGGGGTGCTTCTACTTCCCCATCGGCGACCGCGGCAAACGGGTGCAGGCGCAGGATCTGTCACGGCCGAATGGCAAGGTGGCCCGCCTCCATCTCGATGGCCGCATCCCGGACGACAATCCCTTCATCGAGCGGCCCAGCGCTCTGCCGAGCATCTTTAGCTTTGGTCACCGAAACACACAGGGACTCGCCATCCACCCCGGATCGGATCGCCTGTGGGACAGCGAGCATGGACCGATGGGCGGCGCCGAGGTCAACGTCATCCGCAGCGGCAGCAGCTATGAGTGGCCAAACGTCTCCTATGGGCGGAACTACTACAGCAGCATGACCGAACTCGAGCACACACCGGATACGTAGCACCCGCCTGGATCTACCGACCTCTATCGGCGTCTGCGGACTCGATGTCTATCGCGGCGATATGTTCCCCAGATGGCAGGGACACCTGCTAGTCGGAGCGCTGAAGTTCGAATTGGTAGAAGTGTTGACACTGGACGGCGACCAGGTGTCTCACACCGAGACGGTCATCAAAAACCTGGGAAGATTACGAGATGTGGCCGTCGCTCTTGATGGCTCGATCTACGTGGGCCTCAACGATCCAGGGCGGATCATTTTGTTCCAACGACTATCCGCGACCTCATCGTGGCCTTGCAGCCTTCGCGGGCGAACTCGTCACAGTAGGCGTACCGCAGGTCAACGCCGGCTTAGCCGCAAGATCGCGACTGTCGCACTCGATCCTCGATGGTTGAACCGGACTGATCCCGACGCTTAGTAGGTTTACTGTAGGTATCCTCGATAGCCGGGCTCGCTTTTTGGCACTGCCCTGAACAATATTGCAAATTAGCAGGGTTTCAAGATCAATCAGACCTGGACTAGAATCCATGGTGACTCCATGCAGCCACCGACATTTGGGCAAAAAAAAGAGTTACGTCAGGTGACGTAACTCCCTCATAAATAATATGGTGCCGAAGCGGGGACTCGAACCCCGACGCCCGAAGGCACTGCCCCCTCAAGACAGCGTGTCTACCAGTTTCACCACTTCGGCACGAAGGATCAGTGCTGTGCTCCTATTGCGTCCCGCCAGTTTCTTCCGCGGGAGCCGGCACAGCCTCTGTCTCTGCCGAGGCAGAAGGCGCTTGTTCGGTGGCAGGTTCATCCAGAAGAGAGCCTGCATCGCCCAGTGGCGTCGGAACGACCGGCAAACTGCCCTCTTCCATTACCCGTTGCGTGGCTGTCGTCGGCGACGACGATCCGGTTTGGAAGGCTACCGACTGTACTAGACAGCTCACCATAAAGGCCGTGGCCAGAATCGCCGTAGCTTTGGTCAGGAACGTGGACGCCGTGCGGCCGCCCAAGACCGAGGAAGAGGCCATGCCGCCGCCGATGGATCCGGCGAGTCCGCCCCCCTTGCCCGCCTGCAAAAGCACGGCCAAGACCAGAAACAGACAAATCGATATATGAACGATAGTAAATAGTATTTCAATCATAATCTATATAACTTAAGGTCAAAGGGCCGCCTTCACAATAGCGGCGAAACTCTCCGCTTCAAGGGCGGCACCGCCGATTAAACCCCCGTCAATATTATCCTGTGAAAAAAGCTCAGCCGCATTATCCGGTTTAACGCTTCCCCCATACTGAATCCGCTGTCCAGCAGCCACCTCGGCCCCGAGTCGCTCGACGAGAAAATTGCGCATCATCGCATGCACTTCTTCGGCCTGCGCTGCGGTAGCCGTCACTCCGGTTCCAATGGCCCAAACAGGTTCATAAGCCCAAACCACCTCGCGAACAACGCCGGCTTCGAGCCCGGCCAAAGCACCACCGACCTGCCCAAGCACGATCTCCTCGATCCGATCCGCCTCCCGTTCCGCCAAGGTTTCTCCGACACAGACGATGGGCCTGAGCCCTGCATTTAGCGCGCTAACCAGTTTGCGGTTAACCGATTCGTTGGTCTCACCGCTATACTGCCGCCGTTCGGAATGGCCCAGTATAACACAGCTGCACCCCGCCGCTATAACCATAGCAGCCGATATTTCGCCCGTAAAGGCCCCCTCGCTCTTCCAGTGCATATCCTGTGCCCCCAAACCGATTGCACTGCCTTCCAAGGCCGCGTGCACCGCTTGCAGGCTGGTCGCAGGGGGGCAAATCACCGTCTCGACCTCGACACCTGCCAGCAGTGGTTTGAGCTGGGTGACTAATTCAACGGCCTCAGAAGCCGTTTTATGCATTTTCCAGTTGCCGGCGACAATTGCCTTGCGCACTGCCTAATCCTCCTTGTTGACCAGAGCTTCGACACCGGGTAATACCCGCCCGCCCATACATTCCAATGAAGCACCTCCACCTGTCGAAATATGCGTCATGCCTTCGGCTAAGCCCGCCTGGGCAAGGGCCGCCGCCGTATCGCCGCCGCCGATAATACTCAGGGCACCAGCGCGGGTAGCCGCAACCAGCGCCTCAGCCACCTGCAAGGTCCCATGAGCAAAGGGCTCTATCTCAAAGACCCCCAAAGGTCCATTCCACACCACTGTGCCGCCGGCTGAGAGCTTTTCTGCGTACATTCTGCGAGTCTCTGGCCCGATGTCCACGCCTTCCCACCCCTCGGGCATCGCATCTCGGGCCACGATTTGGGTTTGCGCATCGGCGGCAAAACCATCTGCGACGACGCAATCGACCGGCAGTTGCAGCTCTACCCCCTTAGCCTCTGCCAGAGCCATGATATGCTCGGCCGTGGTGAGATGGTCCTCTTCGAGCAGCGAAGCGCCGATCTCTAAACCCATCGCTTTGAAAAATGTGTAGGACATACCGCCGCCGATGAGCAGAATGTCGACCTTATCGAGCAGATGTTCAATAACCTCGATCTTACCGGAAATTTTTTTCCCGCCCAGTATTGCGGTAAAAGGTCGCTGTGGTTTCTTCAAAGCATCGCCTAAATAGGCGATTTCCCGCTCCATTAGCAAACCACTGACCGCGGTCTCAACAAAGCGCGTTACACCCGCTGTTGAAGCATGGGCTCGATGCGCCGCTCCAAAGGCATCATTGACATAAATATCGGCCGACGCCGCCAAAGCCCGCGCAAAGGACTCCTCATTGCGCTCTTCCTCCGCGTGGAAACGCAAGTTTTCCAGTAACAGGACTTCGCCTACAGCAAGCCCGGCCGCTTCGCTGACCACCTCATCGCCAATACAATCGGCCGCCATTTTCACCTCGCGACCCAAAAGTTGGCTCAGGGCTTTCGCCACCGGCGATAGCGACATTTCCATGACTCGCTCACCTTTAGGCCGCCCTAGATGCGACATCAGAATTACGGCAGCCCCCTGTTGCAGCAAATGATCTATTGTCGGCAGAGCGGCCCGAATCCGCGTGTCATCGCTAATCTGACCGTCTCTGAGCGGCGCATTGAAATCGACCCGCACGAGCACCCGCTTGCCGACAACGTCGATATCCTTGATCGTTTGCTTGCCCATTGAATTAACCGAAAAAGACCTTGGCTAGATCATAAAATTCCTGATCGACGACCTTGAGTTTGTCGACCGCCAAGGAGAGGGGAATCGCAACGATTTCATTGCCCTGCAGACTCACCATTTTGCCATAATCGCTGGCTTGCACTAAATCGATGGCGGCGATGCCAAAGCGCGTGCCCAAAACGCGGTCGAAAGCCGTGGGGGTACCACCTCGCTGCAAATGACCCAACACCGTCACCCGCGTCTCAAAACCGGTGTCTCTTTCGACCGTATCCGCGATTAATTGGCCAATGCCGCCCAACTTGACATGGCCGAATTCGTCAAGGCCCCCTTCAGAAATCACATATTCGTCATCGGATTCTTCGTCGGAAAGCAATTGCGCCCCTTCGGCAACTACTACAATCGAAAAATCTTTGCCGCGCGCATGGCGCTTGCGGATCGTGCCGACCACTTGATCGACGGTATATCTCTGCTCGGGGATGAGAATCAAATCTGCCCCACCAGCCAACCCCGCATGCAATGCGATCCACCCGCTGTGACGTCCCATTACTTCAATGACCATCACGCGGTTGTGGGACTCGGCCGTGGTGTGAATCCGATCAATCGCCTCGGTCACGATATTGACTGCTGTATCAAAACCGAAAGTATAATCCGTGCCGCTCAAATCATTGTCGATCGTCTTGGGCACGCCGACGACCGGGATGCCCATCGATGTAAGCCTCTTCGCCACGCCGAGCGTATCCTCGCCGCCGATAGCGATTAGCGCATCGAGTTTCATACGCTTCATATTGTCGGCAACAATTTCACCGCCGTCTTCTTCCTTGAAGGGATTGGTACGCGAAGTGCCTAAGATGGTTCCGCCTTTAGGCAGAATACCGGAAGTCTCTGCTAGACCCAAAGGCTCCCATTCGCATTCCATCATCCCCTTCCAACCCTTGAGAATTCCTTTGAAACGGTACCCGTGAGCGGTGATGCCCTTGCGTACGGCAGCGCGGATCACCGCATTGAGCCCCGGACAGTCACCACCCCCGGTCAATATGCCGACCGTCTTTTCGGCCATCGTCTCAAACCCCTTCGTTCCCGGCCGGCAGCAAAGCGGCCGCATAAATATGAGTAACACCAAAAGGTCTAAACATAAGCGCTGGTTTAAATTAGGTCAAGCCGACTGCTGTATTTCAGCCCCTCGTGGCTAGCCAAAACGATGGCCCAGAGACGATCAGTCTGCAATGTCGTGCCCGTCGTCGACACCTCATCGACAACTGCAATCCGCGCAGCGGCCGGTAGCTTGCCGATCTGCAACAAAGCCCCGCGCAGATTCGAGTCGCGCTCCGTAGCCGACAATAGAGCCTATTGCCGCGTATTTTGTGCTCGGTGCAATATTCCATTGCGCACCGAGCACACCGAGGACCTCTGCCAAGCCAATGGTAATTTCCTAACTCTGATTATAGCCCCGTTCCCTCATTCGAGCGGAAGCAAGGGCACCGGCGGCAAATAATCTACCTCCGCCAAACCATCCGCTCGCCGCACCCCCATACGCCTTCCCGGCTCTCGCCCCAATTGCGGTTGGTTGCGAACTTTCAGCTCATATATCGCGTCTTGCAAGACGCCGCAAAATTCCCCTCATATTATATTTTTTATGAACTTAAAATTAGGTCAATTCCGGCTCTGGGATATTTTACAGATGCCTGTGTAGTCTTAGCCTTCTCGATCGCCAAATAACCCTATACTCACAGCAAAGCCACAGCTTGAATATGCGCTCCGCAGACCGCTCAATGCGGAAGATAGGCAAAATCCAGCAATGAATGCCCCATGTCCTGCAGCGATCCGTCCAGTATTTCCATCGTGATGCACCCTTGTTACCTCGCAAGCATAAAGTAGGCGCCCATTGCACCCACCCAGCTAATTAAAGAGTCGAATGTGCCAGACCGAACCGTACGCGCAAAAGCCCGGAGCTATCCGCTCCGGGCTCTGCCACCTTAGGCCAGCAGATCGATAATGGCCGAAAAAATCTGGGACTTTTGCGCACTGCTGTTTTCTCTCTCCTGGCTTTTGGGCCGGGAGGGGCGACGCCGTCGCCGCATTTGCCCCTTAGCTGGGTATTCGTTGACTTGGACCCTCCCGTGCTCAATTCGCTGGATCATTGGCAAGCTCCTTGTCACCGATGCCATACCTGGCAGTCGTTAGATCCTTGCGTCGTTTGTACATAAATTATCGACACTCTTTGCCCGGCTTGCACTCTAATTACACTCTGATCAAGGACATGCCATGACTTATCGAATTTAATATCTCTTAAAAACAGGCTAATTGCATCAAGTTGAGCACACCTTTAAAACGACATATATTTTGTGTTCGTCACGATATCGATTTAAAAAGGAATGACCGATATGGCGCGTAAATTCAGCTATATACTGCTCCTGCTGCCCTCTGTGATGCTACTCGCTTGCAGCCCAACTCCGCAGATGAGTCCGCCGTCTTCGGATACCGCTTTGAATAAACACCCACTCGACCAGTCCGAGTATCGCCGTTTCGTCTTAGACAATGGGCTAAAGGTTCTGCTCGTCTCCGATCCTCGCTTTAACAAATCGGCGGCGGCCGTGCACGTGGGCGTCGGCACATTAAGCAACCCCAAAGATCGTATGGGCTTGGCCCACTTCCTCGAGCACATGCTCTTTATGGGCACCGAAAAATACCCGGAAGTCGACGACTACCTCAACTACATCAACGAGAATGGCGGTTCCCGCAACGCTTATACCACCGAGGACCACACCGCGTATTATTTTGAAATCAACCACCATGCTTTCGAGGGGGCGATAGACCGGTTAGCCCAGTTCTTTATCAGCCCGCTCTTCACCGAGCAGTATACCGAGCGGGAAATAAATGCGGTACACTCCGAGCACCAGAAAAACCTAGAGAGCGATTCAAGGCGCAAATGGCAGGTGCAGCGTTCTTTCTATAGCGAAGACCACCCGGCCAACACCTTCGCTACCGGCTCCTTAGAGACACTACAGGAGATTCGACGCGAAGAGCTCCTAGATTTTCACCAAAACCAGTATAGCGCCAATCGAATGAGCCTAACATTGCTCGGCAACATCTCCCTCGACGACCTCGAAGAGTCGGCTCGCCTCTACTTTGCCCCCATCGCTAACCGCCAGCTACCCCCCGTCTCCTACGACCCGGTATATCTGGCTGAAAAACCAACATTCCGACTGATCTCTATCGAGCCAATCAAAGAACTGCGCTCCCTCGAGTTGGAATTCCCGCTACCACTATCTCTGCGCGCACACTATCAAAGCAAACCGGCGTCGGTGCTCGGCAGTCTGATCGGCCACGAGGGTACAGGTAGCCTACTCGCTCTGCTCAAACAGCAAGGACTGGCCACCGGGCTGAGTAGCGGTGGTTACGATATCACCAACGACTACGGCGTTTTTTCGATCAATGCCGATCTGACGCCCAAGGGTCTAAAAAACTATCGCGAGGTCGTGCGCCTGTGTTTATCCTATATCGCTTTGCTCGAAAAAGAGCCCTACCCATCCTATTACTTCGGTGAATTAAAAAGCATCGCGCAATTGGACGAAATCTACTCCGATAAGGGAGAGGGAACAGGCTATGCCAGTAGACTGGTCGGCCAAGTCTCGGATTACCCGCTCGCAATAGCCGAGCGCGTCTCCTATATCTTCGACCGCGAAGACCCACCGGCCTATCGGCAACTGCTCTCGTTCCTGCGCCCAGATAATATGGTCGCTACCCTCATGGCCCAAGGCGTAGAGACCACCGACACTGAACCGTACTACGGTACCCAATACTCCTTTACTGAAGACGATGCATTCTACGAGCAACTGCTCGAGGTAGTTCCCGATCCGGCTCTGCACCTGCCCGCAGCCAATCCCTTCGTCCCGCGCCAAGCCACCATTCCGGACCGCTCCCAGCGCGACGATGTCATGCCTGCGAAACTGCTCGACGAAGAAGGTCTGGCCCTCTACCACGTCGAAGACTTCGATTTTCTACGGCCCAAAGTCACCCTACACTACAAATTGCGCTTCCAAACGGAGCTCATGAGCCTGCGGCGCAAAGTGCTATTGGACACCTACACTGCCAGCGTCAACGAGTCGCTCAATGAGCTCTCTTATCCCGCCCGCATCGCCGGTTTGAGCTATAGCTTCGGCAGCGGCTATGAGGGCGCCTATTTCACCGTCAGCGGCTTCGATGAGTCCGTCCCGCGGCTTTTCGACAGTATACTCGACCACATGCAGAATCTCCATCTGAGCGAAGAGCGTTTCAACGCCCTTAAGGATCAAATCGTCCGCGATTTTCGCAATTTTCCTAAACAAGACGCCTTTCGCATTGCGCAATTCTACAACGATGAAGTCCTGAACCGACTCAATTATAAGCCCGAGGACCGCCTAGCCATCACCGAAGAGCTTGACTTACAAGATATTGAGCAATTCGCTGCCGAACTCTATGGCCAGGTTTTTATTGAAGCTCTGGTCCACGGCAATATCAGCGATGCAAAAGCCATCGAGCTAACCCGCAAGCTCCAAGAGCAACTCGGCGTCCAAACCATCGATCGCCAATCCACTTTTACCCAAACCTATCTAAGCCAGCCCGATCCCGAAGATTTTGTCAGGGTCGAAAAACTGGAGGTCAATAACTCATGTTTCTGGCGCGAATATGACGCCGGCACCAACAGCCCCCACAACCGAGCCATCGCCCTCATATTGCAGGGTTTTATGCGCGGCCCTTTCTTTACCGAGATGCGCTCCAACCAACAGCTAGGCTATATCGTCTGGGCCGGCCCCTCCACCCAGCGGAACAACTTCCACCTCTACTTTATCATCCAATCGTCGACCCACCCGGCCGATGTACTCGAGGACCGATCCGACGCTTTCATCGCCACTTATCCGGAACTACTCCGGGCATTGCCGGCGGCAAACTTCGACGCACTTAAAAACGCCGCTGCCGAAGAGATAAAGAAGAAGGCCATGAGCATCGCCGAAAAAGCTGGCAAATTAAACCGCTTGGCCTTCGACTTCGACGGCGATTTCGCACGCGACCAGAAAACGCTGGCCGCATTGGCGACGATTACCCAAGAGGAAATTGCAAATTTTCTACAACAGGTTTTAGGAACCGAATCCCGGAGAATGCGCACAACGCTGGCTTTTGCCAAAGAACATCGGGCAGCACGACAAATCGAGACTTCTTTTGAGGCTCTGGAGCAATGGAAGGATGGCCGGGTCTATCGGTGAAGAAAATAGGGCAATAGGGACCGCAATAGAGATTCTATCGCAGGACAATCGGCATAGAACTAGCACGCGTCCGCTCACTTTAAATTTTATTGACAAAATTCCCCAGGGCTGTATCCCTTGTCTATGTTTTGGCGGTGTAGCTCATGTGGTCAGGAGAGTGGAATCGTAATCCACTTGTCGGGGGTTCGAGTCGCTTCACCACTACAAAATTCGCTCCGACATACGGAAGTCATACAGAGAAGGTAGCCATTGGCTGCCTTCTCTGTACCATCTCTTCTCTCAGCCAATCATCTTGTTTACGAGGTGTTAACACCTTGGCTAAAACAAACCTTTTTAGTCGTATCGCCCTTGCGATTATAGGCCTGGCCGCGATAATCGCCGTCTACCATGGCTGGCGCTTGTTCTGGTTTTTCACGGACGACGCCTTTATCGCCTTTCGCTATGTCAGCAATAGCATGATGGGACACGGCTATACATGGAATCCTCCCCCTTTCCGTCCAGTTGAAGGGTATACCAGCTTTCTTTGGGTAGTAATCCTGGATATGATTTGGCGCTGGTTCGGCCTACAACCACCAGCCGTCTCAAATTGGATCTCGCTGTTCTGCTCGTATTGTTCACTCGGATTAGCGTTGACAATGGTCGCGCGCTATACACTCTCGCAATCCTGGGGCCCCCACAGAATTTATGCCCTGGGCTTAGTCACGCTCAGCATCGTGAGTAATCGCACTTTTTTAACTTGGTCCAGTTCGGGTTTGGAGACTGCTCTCTTCAATTTTCTCCTCCACCTCTGGTTATATGTCGTCCTTTATATTTCCTCCAAACACAGGATGTACATGTGGTTAGTAGCAGGCACTGCAACTCTATGCTATCTCTGTCGCCCGGATGGCATGCTCGTCGGGTTGGCAAGTTTGGGAATTGCCGCAGTGCTACTCGTCTACAACCACCACCGGAACCATTCCTCAGTACAGCATCTCCCGTTAGGTCTTTTGCCACTGACGGCGATCCCGATACATCTCGCATGGCGCAAAATGCACTACGGCGAATGGCTGCCCAATACCTACTACGCCAAACACGTCGACGCCTGGCCCGAAAGCGGCATCCGCTATTTGGGATCTTTTATTCTCGAATACGCGCTGTGGATATGGATGGTGGTTTTACTTATTTGGCTATGGAGGCACGCAGCTACCTTAATCGCTCGCCGCAAAAAGATCGGCCTACCGGACCAGCGGACACTACTGCTTGCCGCAGCCTGTCTGACCTTGCTCGGCCATACTTCATACTACACGCTGATTATCGGTGGCGACCATTTTGAATTCCGCGTATACAGCCACCTAATACCGCTCTTATTTGTCTCTTTTCTCTGGCTACTCGATCGCTTGGGTTCGAAACAACGATTGAACATCGCGATCTTTTTCGCTTTTATCGTCATGTCATGGGCTATCCCCTGGACACACTGGTACGCGTCAAAGGACCTTAACCAACGAGAGCACACTCACGCCATGATTGTGCCCGTCGCCGACTACTGGCCCAACTCGTTGAGTTGGTATGCGCAGCCCTTCGATGAGATGCAAGCCTGGCTTATCGAACACCGCGTCTGTATGCGCCATCAAGAACACAAGATCTTCTTCCTACACCAACAAAACTTATACCCCACGCGCTCAGTCATTTTACGGCAATTCAATACCAAGACCAATGCCGAAGCGATGGGCGAATACCCGATCCACGCCTACGGCTCAGTCGGGGTCTTAGGCTGGCGCCTGGCCCCAATCAACATAATCGACACCCAAGGCTTGAACGACTATGTCATTGCGCGCAATCCACTTCCCCACGGCCAGTCTCGTATGATGGCCCATGATCGCTTTCCTCCCCCTGGTTATGTCGCATGCTTTGCTTCCAATGTAGAGCCACGCATAACCATAGATTACGACGATAGCGGGCAGCAAGGAACTTCTATACGGCGCTATATACGCATAAGTCCGAGATCCGAGCCGCTAACGGCCGAGAAAATACGCAAATGTGAAACTCGCGTTTGGTATTGAACAATACTCTAGTTCAAACGTAGTAAACTGCCAGCTCAGCCCCGCGTAAATCAGAGCAATCGGCTCTAACCGTATCCAATCTCTGCAAATTTAATTTCGCGCCGCATGTGACGCGAGAAGATCAAAGGCTACCTGATAGCCCGCTGTTTGCTGCGGATCAATTCATGAAAATTATATCTTCAGTTATTTATTTTGCTGCTGCTTTTACGGCGTGCACATTCCAATGATAATCATCGTAGTGATAGGGTACGACACCTTGTTTTAAGAGAGTAGAAACAATCCGTACCATTTCGATTCACTTTAAATTCTATTGACAAAATTATCCGGGACACCTAGCTTTTGAGAGTAGTTTGGCGGTGTAGCTCAGGTGGTTAGAGCAGTGGAATCATAATCCACGTGTCGGGGGTTCGAGTCCCTTCACCGCTACCATTTATCTGGTGTTGGAACTAGACGAGGGGGCACTTGCGCAGTTTTGTTGCAAGTGCCTTCTTCTTTATTAGTCACCTATGCCGACATTCAAGCTCAAGCGCCATTGGGAATCCCCACTAATCCTGCTCGCCGCCCTATTATGGTTGCCTGGCGCCGGCGGCCATTCTTTTCTCTCCGACGACATTGACCATCTAATCATCTGGGGCATTCCGCCCTTCGCGCAAATCTGGCAGTGGTTCTATAGCGAGTCCTTCCACTACTACCGCCCGCTAACCGCTTTGCTTTGGAAGATCGAATACGCGATTTGGGGCCTTGAACCGCTAGGTTTTCAATTGGTCAATTTTTCAATGCATACGGCCTGTGCGCTATTAGTACGCGAATTAGGTCGGCAGCTCTTCATAGGCGACAATCGCGTTGGGTTGTTGGCCGCGTTGCTCTTTTTATTTTTGCCAGGACACATTTTCGGCGTCCTCATGGTTGCGGCCCTAACTGGCTTGCTTTGCAGCCTCTGTTATCTGGTCGCGACGGTCTACTATCTGCAAAGTCGCAGCGGGTCGATGCGAGCAACAATTCTCGGCCCTGTCTTTTTCCTGCTCGCCCTGCTGACCAAAGAACTAGCCCTCTCACTGCCGCTGCTTGTCGCAGCATGGGAGGCGATCGCACTTCGCGCTGAGGGCAAGCTCACGCTGAGCCGATGGTTTTGGGCTTGTTTCCCCTATGGCCTCATCGCGGCCGGCTATCTGCTCTTTCGCCTTGCGCTTTTCGGCCAAATGCCTTCGAGCCCCCTGCACGCCCACGTCACCGCAACCCGCATATTGATCAATGCGGCAACTTATGCGGCAAAATGTCTAGCTCCGTGGGGATTGGAAGCGCTCAAACCCTTCTTTCGCACGCATCCATTGCTATTGATCCTGAGTGCCGGTGCGAGCCTGACCTGCGGCATCAGCGCGCTTTGGTACTGGCGGCGAGACTTGCAAACGGTTCATCTTTTTGGCTTGGCCTTTTTCTCTTTATCGGTACTACCCGTAATCAGCCTGTACTCGCCGTGGAACACCTACCTTCCTTCGGCGGGCACCGCTTTGATTTTAGCAACACTATTCGCTTGGAGCGGCAAAATCGGCAGTAACAAACTCAAAGTACTTACCCTCTGCGCTTTTCTCGCATTATCGATATTCTATTCCCTACAACACCAGCAACACTGGCTCGCAGCTCGACGACTATGCAGCCAATTGACCACTGCGATGGCTAGTTTGCCTACCACTGAACCGGTCTACTTAGCCAATATGCCAGCTGAATGGGACGATGTACCGCTCTTTATATCCGATTGGGCACTGCAAGGCACATTGAGCATACAGGGCCATCGCAGGCGAACCATTGCCTTGGGTAACACCATTAAGACACAAAGAGCAGAGCAGATAACTACCCAGTTCATCGGCGAGCACTCCTTCTCCATGCATCTTATGGCCCCGGACGATTTTTTTCGACTTGAGCATATAGACGTTATTTCCGGGGCAATACCTATTGCCGTAGGATACACCTATAGTAAGTCCGGAGCGAGGATCCGCGTTACCGGCCTCAATAGACAAGGCCAGGCGAACGCGCTGCATATCAATATGGGCAGCGCCGAAAAAATGGCACGAGTCTATCGCTGGGATGGCGAGCAGCTGATCCCATTGGCAGCACAGCAATGAATACGATCAAACGCTTCTCTGAGCGTATTCTGCTCTATCCGGTGGGTATTCTACTCGCACTAACCACCTTTGCCTATCTACCCGCCTGGCGGTCTTTCTTCATCAAAGACGACATCAGCCTGCTTACGAGCGCCGGCCTCGACCTGCTCGGTGCCTTGCAGCATTCTTGGCCTGGAGGTTTTTTTCGCCCCACCGCCGAGTTGTTAATCGCCGCGCAATACCAACTTTTTGACCTCACCCCCTTACCCTATCATCTTCTCTCTTTCGCCGCTCACATAGGTAGCGTCTTCTGCGCCTACCGGCTCTTCAATCTATTGCCATCATTGCGCCCGATCGCCCTGCTCGGGGCCGGTTTCTTTGCACTGCATCCGCTCAATAGTGAAACCGTCAGTTGGATATCTGGACAACTGGGCTTATTCTCTTCGCTATGCGCGTTAGTAACTCTGTATCTAATCGGTGCAAAAAAACATTTCCTCGGTGTATTAGTGATATTCTTGCTTGGCCTGGGCTGTTATGAGAATTTCCTAATCACTATACTTCTTTGGGGTGCACTTTGTTGTTTTGATCTTCGCTTCCGCGCCCGCTTGCAACCGCTGCCGCTCATTGGCCTAGCCGTCCCCGCACTGGGCTATCTCTATTGGCGCTTTAACGTCTTACATCTCGCCGGGGGCAACTACCAAACCGCATTTGATCTCAAAAGCGGCGCGATCAATATCGCCTACTATCTCTATTTGTTGGCCGGCGGCAGTGCGCTTGGCGGTCGTGTTTTCCATTATCACTCGGACGAAATCGCTGCGCATTTCCTACACATCTTTACGCCACTGCTCATATTTAACGGACTACTACTGATAGCCTACGCGTTCTATAGGACAAAAGAAGACGAGCGTGTTGACCTGAGCATCCTGTTGCCCATTGCTTGGATAGCAATCGCCTTATTACCAGTCTTTTTTCTATCAGAAAGACCTCGCCGCCTCGCCTACCTCGCGGTACCAGGGTCTTCTCTGCTCATCGCGCATATTTTTATTTTTTTACAAGAAAAAACCCGCCTCGGCTGCCAATTCGCCAAGACGGGTATTGCATGTTATATATTGACGCTCACATTCACTTTGCATTCGCGCAACGACGACTGGCATGCCGCCGGCCTCTTGGAACGCGACTTCCCAGTTAGCATCAGTTCAGGCTGTCATACTCTCGTTGTCGACGTGCCCAATCTATTGGGAGACGCCCTTTTTTTCAACACGATCTCAATGGGCAAATGGCTGCAACTTAACGGAATCGATCCAACTCCGACTATATATGCCTCTTTTGAGACGGCAGTTCCTTCTATACTTGAACCTGGTTGCTATCTTCGTTATACCGACGGCGTCTTGCGCCCTGTCCGCGAAACAAATCCACAGCCATATTTCACCCGCGGCCGGAACTGGGCCTTAGCCCAATAATTGCTAGCCATCTTCCATCGGCACATAAGACGGCACCAAACGTTGTAACCGCGCCACGATCTCCGCCCGATCTGCCTGTTCTACTTTCGCGCGTAATCCCTGCAATTCGATGTGCAAATGTTCCGAGTCTATGCAATCGGGCTCATCAAATAAAATCTTCTTCCACTTTGTTGCAGCCAGCTTACTCTCGGACATCACCAGCTCTTCTACCAACTTCTCTCCAGGACGGACGCCCGTCAATTCTATCCCGATTTCTTCGCCCGGCGTAAAACCGGCCTGCTCAATCAAATGATGCACCAGCTCTATGATTTTGACCGGATCGCCCATGTCCAATACGCACACCTGCCCCGAATCCGCTATACCGCCGCTTTGCAGCACCAGATAAGCGGCTTCGGGAATGCTCATGAAGAACCGCTCCATCTCGGGATGTGTCACCGTCACGGGACCCCCGTTGAGGATTTGGCGTTCAAAAATAGGGATAATACTACCCCGACTGCGAATCACATTGCCAAAGCGAACTACTACGAATTTCGTTTTGCCACAGCCCGACAAGTCTTGCACGATATACTCGGCGGCCTTTTTTGTCGCCCCGTATACGCTGGAGGGATTTGTCGCCTTATCAGACGATATCAATACAAAAGTGGAGACACCTCGATCTAAAGCTATCTCGGCAACGTTGGCCGTACCAAAAACATTATTCTTAACCGCCTCATCCGGGTGTTGTTCCATCAGAGGCACGTGTTTATGCGCAGCGGTATGAAAAACGACATCCGGGCGAAATTCGGCGAAGACCCGTTCCATACGGGCACGATCCCGCACATCGGCGATAATCGTCGAAAGGATATCGTCGCGGCAGCCTGCAGCCAACTCTCGGTTGATCTCGAAGATGCTGTTTTCGCCGCGCCCCAGCATCATTAGGCACTCCGGTCCACAACGAGCGATTTGGCGACACAACTCCGAGCCGATCGAACCGCCGGCTCCAGTCACCAGAATCCTCTGCCCGCGCACATAGCGATCGACGATTGCAGAATCGGGCGCTATAGCGGGGCGCTCCAAGGAGATCACCCTGTCGGCTGTCTTCATTTCGGAATTCAATAGGCCCCTTTACCCCACAATACGGCGGGTGCCGTTTTGAGCAGAATTTGCAGATCCACCAGCGGTGACCAGTTTTCGATATAGTAGATATCCAGACGCACCATCTCGTCGAGCGAGAGATCTTTGCGCCCGCGAATTTGCGTTAACCCCGTCATTCCCGGTAATACGTCGAATTTACGCCGTTGCCAATCCTTGTATTGCGCGACCTCAGAAGGCATGTGCGGTCGCGGCCCCACCAAACTCATATCGCCCTTTAACACGTTGTATAATTGGGGAATTTCATCAATGCTGAAACGGCGTATAAAACGACCAACCGCTGTTACCCGCACATCGTCCGGCAACCGCAACAGAGCATCTATGGAATTGTCCTTGGCCTCCATTTCACGACGCCGATCTTCCGCATCTTCATACATCGAGCGAAACTTCCACATAAGGAAGACCTTTTCCCCTTTGCCAACTCGCTCGTGCTTGAAAATCATTGCCCCACTAGACTCAAGCCTTATTCCAACCGCCACCAAGAGCCAAAGCGGCGCGAATGCACCTAGCACTGCCAACGATACTACAATGTCCATACCCCGCTTCATCAGACGACTCCAGCGCTGAAATATGCGCTCCTCAAGCTGAAAAATTGGAATATCCGCCACTTCCTGCACACTCATCTGCCGAGTTAGAATCTCAAAGAAACCCGGAATCATGCTAAACTGGACATCCGCCCGTTCACATGTCTTGATCGTATGGGCGACCTGTTCCATATCCATATCCATACAAGTCAACACCACTTCATTGACAATCTCGCACTGAATGATTTCAGACAAATCTTCGATACTGCCCATCACCCTCAACCCCTCTACCTCAGTATCAGGCTCCGCCCCGTTGCTAAGAAAACCCAACGGACGATACTCAAACTCTATATTTTGCTGAATCGCCCGGCAAAAGCCCCGGGCAATCTGATCGGTACCGATAATGATCACATTCTTCAAACCCTTGCCCTGCTTGCGGAACTGTTTAAACACCAGCGCCATACCAAACCGCCAGCACGCAAGCAGAACCAAGCTGAGAAACCAGGCAATGAGAATGATTAACCGGGAATAAGTTTCGACGTCATAACCGGTGATATAACCGCGAAAAATGAAATTCATCACCATGATGATCAGCGAACTATAGGTCACGGCGCGGAAGATGCGGAAGAAATCCTCAACGCCGAAAGAGAGTTGGCGCAGGCGGTACATACCCGAAGAAGACAGCATCGCAAAACCTAAAATGCCAACCAAAAACGAAAAGCGGAAATACAATTCAAAGGAAGGGACGGGACGCTCGGGCAGGAAATCCAACTGAAAACGCAGCCAATAGGCCAGCGTAAAAGTCCCGGTCAAGATGACAACATCGACAGAAGCGAGGACGGGCTTGAGCAGAAGCCGCTTACTCATCAAACACCTAAAGTATTGTATTTACTAATTTTGGCAAGGGTAAAATGCATCCCGGCAGAAGCCACGCGCCAAGCATCGATTAAAGAATAGTACAGACAGATTAAACATCCGACAAGCCGTCCCCATTAAAGCCGATCCGCATAAATGCGTTTCATCCATTCTATGGTCTGTACTATGCCCTCTTGCAATATTACCTTGGGAACATGCGCAAGATCCTGTGCAGCCTGGGCGATATCCACTCGCTTGTCCTTGGTCGTCATTGGTTCGGACTCGACATACTCAACGATTTCATCACCACGACCCACACAGTTCAGGATCATATCCGACACCGATTTCATATCGTGATATTCGGTGCCGCCGATATTATAGACTTTGCCCGGATGAAATTTCTCGCAAATATTGGCCAGTGTGCGCACTGCATCGGCGATGTAGAGCGAGGTCCGATGGTGATCGGTGAAAACTTTATAAGACTGCCCCATGAGAGCGCGATAGCAAAAGATGCATAAAGCGCTGCGATATGGGGAGTAGTGTTCGCCCGGTCCATAAACATTGAACAAGCGCACTCGCACAGTCTGAGTCGCATGGAGTTCCGTCGCATTGGCCACCTGCATCTCGCCGACCCACTTGCTCATCGCATAATCGTTCATCTGTCGAATCGCGTATTCTTCCATAACCTCTTCGCTCATGACCCCATCGTAGTCCCCATAGACTTCAGAGCTACTGAAAAAGACCATACGGAACTTTTTTTCCCTTTGCAGATCGAGCAAATTTTTTGTACCAATAACATTAGTCATCCACAGATTCTCGTAATGATCTTCCCCGTTGTGGCGGCCAAACTCGGCCGCGAGATGATATACACAATCAAACTGGTGCGCAGAAAAGATCCGTTGCAATTGCCGTAGGTGTTTGACATCGCAACGCATGTATCGGGGGTGGTGATGCTGGTACAAATCGAAGAACCAGACTTCGTGCCCCTTTCTTGTCAACTTATCAACGAGTGGCCGACCTACTATACCGAGCCCCCCTGTGACCAGAATCTTCAAACTTACTCCTTTATATGGGTGTCGACCATGCTGCGAGCGAAATCCTGTTCTTGCTAGGTTTCTATACTACCGACTATCTTCTATTACAAAATACGGCATACTCGCGCCATCCGTCTACTGCAGGGCTTCGAGATGATAGAGCTTTTACGCGATTTACCCTACAAGACTTATATCGGCCTCTTTATTAGCAGTCTTTTTGCTAGCTATTGGTTAGTACCGCGTATCGCCTGGCTGGCACGGGGCTTTCGCGTTGCGACCAATAACCGGACCTCCAAAGATTATGGCAAACCCATCCTTGGCGGTTTGGCGATAGGCACCCCTTTTATTCTCGGCATCAGCATGATGCTCCTGCTGAGCAACCAAACCAGCGAAAACATGTACAGGGTACCGTTGCAGGTGCGCGGCCTATTCTTCGGGTCCTGCGGCATCCTCCTACTGGGCCTCATTAAAGATATCTTTGGCCTGTCCCGTCCCGTCTGCCTGATCCTGCAAATCGCCTTGGGGGCCATGGCTTATCACTACCGATTTCGAGCCGGCATCACCCACCTCGCAGGGATCGAACTCGGCCCTTATGCCGATCTAGCCTTCACGGTGGTCTGGATCGTCGGTCTGATCTATCTATTCGACCTATTACAACGATTCTTCCGATATTTTTTGTCCTTAGTCTTGCTATTGACCTTAGCGCTATTAGGCTCGGCTTTTGCGTTAGACTACTATCAGACTATAATGGTCTGTTGCCTGCTCTCGGGCAGTTTGCTCGGACATATATCGCATGAGCACGCCATCCGCCCCATGCTGGGCTGCACCGGATCGTATTTCATCGGCTTCATTCTCGCGGTCACAACTTTGCAA
>JACLAC010013916.1_pt1 | contig 26554 bp, 11 predicted proteins | sample 8027881 | NCBI WGS metagenome assembly JACLAC01 (sample SAMN15725517, study PRJNA655200) | protist metagenome | isolation source: fluorescence activated cell sorting (FACS) single amplified genomes of... | place: Spain: Blaines Bay Microbial Observatory, Mediterranean Sea | collected 2016-01-19 | reverse complement strand
GATGAAATTGGTTACACGAATTGCTAATGTAAATAGTCCAGTTATTTATGTAAAAGCTGGGCGTCAAGTTTCTGGAGCTTTAACCAAAACAGGACTATTATATACATGGGGTCGTTGTGGAAAGCATAATATGCTTGGGTATTCTCCTTCGGAAGATGAAATGGATGGTGATGAAGGTGAAACAAAGACGTCGCAGCCTATACCACGTTCTGTGCAAGCTTTAAAGCAGGTGGTTGCGTTTGATTTTGGTATTGATCATGCTGCTGCCGTGACGAAAAATGGTCAATTATTTACTTGGGGAGAAGGAAAATTTGCACAACTAGGTCTGGAAGATTTAAACTCCCGTACATCACCATCCTTAGTAATATTTTCTGATGGTGCAAATATAATTGATGTCGGTTGTGGCACTAGATTTACTATCTGTGTAGCGACATCAGGGAAAGTATATTCTTGGGGTGTTGGCACCTTAGGGCAGTTAGGACATGAGGAAAAACGAAGACAACAACAACCAAAAGAAATTAAACGTTTGTCAAATATAACAACTGTTAGTTGTGGGCAAGATCATGCTATTGCATTAGACAACAGTGGTGCTATCTATAGCTGGGGGCATGCAGAATATGGATGTCTTGGTCGGAAGCCAAGAGATGGAAATCATATTCCTGGTACAGTGGACATAGGTTCTACGGCCACAAGCATATCATGTGGCTCTAAACATAATGCAGTTATTGTTGAAGGTGGTATCGTATTTTCATGGGGACTTGCCGGTGATGGACGACTAGGCCTTGGAAAAGCAAATGACAAACCTTTTTATGAAATACCACAGGAAGTAAGCGGTGGAATCATAACACAATATGGTGGGGCAACCTCTGTTTCTTGTGGGCATAAGCATACTGCATGTACTACTTTGAATGGGCATGAAATGTTAGTATGGGGATGTGCTGATGATGGAAGATTAGGCGTAGTTAACAACTCATCAAAAAGTATTAACGCAAAGTTTTCTTGCTCCAAACCTACAAAAGCAACACTAGCAGGTGAATCATGGTCATCCAAACCACATTTTGTAAGCGTTTCATGTGGAAACAATCATTCACTTGCAATTGATGCAGATGGTAATATGTATGCATGGGGATCTACGTTACCACAAAGTGATTATGGTCAATGTGGACACGCAACTTCTTCCTCCGATGGTTTTTCTCCACAGAAAAAAACAGGAGAAGAAGAGAATGAATATCATGGAGGTTCAGATTCAGATAGTAGTGGTGTAGGAATTATGACACCCCGTCACTCTCGGCGTCCAAAACAATTATTAGTCCTTCAAAAACATGGTGGATCCGATCCACACCCAAGTCTCCATTCCCCAGCATCTAGAAAAGAACTAATTACTGCTTCATTTCATCATGACAACGATTCTGATTCTGATAGTAGCGGTGTTGGTGAACTTGGAGATGAACATAAGATTTCTACAATGAAACGACCTACTCTTTTACGAGTCAGTAGTGATGGTGCCGATCCACACCCTGGTTTACACACTCCCACTATGAGACAACAAGATAATGGAAGCAATTTTGGCAATACGAATGATCCCATAGTATCAAGTGCAAATGAAAGCAATAGTGTTGCTGTTCTAAAGAAAGCTGTACATGCTTTGCAAAAGAAGCTTTCAATATCTAGTTTAAAGTTTGGACTTCGCTGCATGGTAAAAACATTAAATAAGCACCATACGATTCTTAAATCAAATGCATTACATCATTGGAGAATGATTCACACGATCAATGCTATTTCGGATGTTGCGGTTGGTGAAGTTTCCAGGGTGAGAGATGATCATGATCGCATAGCTCCTCTTTTGTTTCGAAATGCATTTCATACATGCTACATAAATTTATTGCGACGAGGTTTTAATAAACTTATGCAAAATTGGATGACTCATAATGCATTAGAAAAGACTTACGACGCTAGGAGACACTTAGAGGAAAAATTAGTACAATTAGTAAAAGATCAAGATCGTGCAAAGCAAAGATTGCATTATAATAGGGAAATATTACGAAGTAGATTATTAAAAACTAGTGTTAGATATGGGCGGGATAAAATCGTTGCTGTAATAAAAGGGAGACACAAACATTCTGCAAGAAATGCATTTGCAAGATGGAAATTGCATTCTCAAGCAAAAGAACGCGCAGACTCATTGCGTCGTGGGCGATTAAAATTAAGAGTAAACATGGATAGAATTGAAATGGAGAGGGAAAAATTTGATATTGCACAAAAAGAACTTGCTAGATCACGAAAAATGTTTGGTGTTTTCTTAGCATTTCATAAATGGCGTCAACATAGGCAAAGGCAAATGTATGCGGAAGATATCAAAAAAGTATACGAGGAACGTGAATTTTTGAAACGGGAGTTGTCTATATTGTTACAGCATATGGAAGAATTAAAAGAAGCTCGAAATGCAACTCGAAAGACAACATTACAACGTGGAAGTGCAATGCTGCGAGAAGTGGAAGATCAAATTCAACAAGTAACTAGTGCGAGTGAGAAACGGAAAACAAGGATAGAAGCATGGATTCGAGACTAACATCTCTTGTTTTTATATATATATAAAAATTTAGTAAAGAAGGTTTTGGTGAAGCAAAATATTTTTTGTATTACGAAATACGTATATATATATATAATTATTATTACTTATCAGCATGCGAATTCTTCGTACGCACGTATTTTTATTTTATACGGCATTTATTGCATTAACATCTATAGTTGCACAATTTCTACCTTTAAACCCTCCGAAACATGCGCATGTGCCAGTACTATGATCACAAATTCCACGATTTGAACAATCAACATGACACAAATTTCCAGATGCTCCTACATTTGTTGCTGACCATGTTCCGACAGCAGCTTCACAATGAGCTTGCGATGTTTCCCTGCCACCTGTAAGGGTATTACCTGTACAGCCAGCAGCATCGGTACAGATTTTTTGTGTCGAACACCAATATCCTAACGTAGTGCATGCGGTACTTGTATAGTAATGATTATTAGTACATGCTGTTGTAGCACCATTATCGGCTTTATTTTCACAATCTGTTTCTATCTTAGTTGTCATTGGGTCATCACCCGAGGGACAACGAACTTGTTCGCAAGCAGGACCAAAATATTCAGCTGCCTGTGTTTCGCCAGAATCTAAACCTACCGCCCATGTAGAATCACAGTGGCAACCGGAAACTAAAGTGGCATCCCACGTTGTATCGTCTAAACCAGTATACGAACCAGCACTAGACGTCAAAGGAAATGCTGTATCAAGTAAAGCATATTCTCGCATTGTTAAACACTTCCCGTGACCGGAACATTGCAAGAAACATTCTACTCGATCACAAGCAGCGCCTGTCCATGGTGGAAAACATAGACATTCTCCCAAATCTCGTTGGCAAACGCCATTCCCAGAACATTCTTTCATAGAATGTGCTGCAATAGTACTAGTAGGTATACCAAACCAACTTCTTCCACCAGGGCATGAACGCAAAGAGCAATCAGGTGTTTTATAGTCAGCAAGATCAGTAGTTGCTCCCCAACCTTCATCACAACTACAAATAAAGTAGGGGCTATTAGAGCAAACACCGTGACCACTACATCCATTTTGACAATCGGATATGGCTACAGTACTTTGGCTATTAACTACAATTATTTTAGTCAATATTATCTGACTAATGAAAACATAAAACACTGTTTGAATTGTTGTACAATACATTTTGTAACTATCACAAAAATATGTTTAGCAAAAATAATTTGAATGTGGTATACACACAAACAATACACAGAGACAATATGCTTGAACGATATCAACTACACTGCAATTTTAAATGCAATTTCTTTCCAGGACAACAAATTCTCAATCTATACTAAGGTGACTTATACTATGAATAATTTCGAATATATATATACATATTATAATATATAATAACAGTAGTAGTATATTAATTATTACCTGGTACCTGCTGGCCTGGTACAACGTCTTGAGCAAAAAATACATTACAAAGTCTGTATCTGATTCGCTAATAATAAAAAAGTTGGAATTTGGTATTAAAACCGTAGTATAATATCTTTAGTCAACATATTAATAGTGCTATATAGTATTAATAATTTAAATATAATATGCCTAAAAAACCTAAAACTGGATCTTAGCAGCAGTTATATTTGTACCACAAGGTATTGCAGGCTTGGGCAGAGGCCTGTGGTATTACCTGTATACTGTATTTGCAACCAACAAACAACAGCACTCCAGCACTCGGCAATAAAGCAAATAAACAAGAAGTTGCAAAAGTAGTTACTAGCTATAATAGCTAGCTAGACTTATTTTTTTACTAAAAAAATTAATATGTTACCAATAGTGCAATAATAATGATGCATCTAACTGTTGGAAAATGTATATAACGGCGAAGATATAAAATTATCCACAGTATATATGTATGTATGAAAATAATATTGAAGAACAGGAAATAACATACAACAACTGTCAGGGTATCTCGTCATCAAATTGTTAAATATGAACGGGTATCAATATACAAATAGCAATCATTCTAGTATAGGAACTTATGCGCAACATCTTACAAGTCCACCAGGTTCCCCAATAAAAGAATATGAGAGAAAGCAAAATGTATTATATGGGACTAGTCTAAGTCATTTATCCAAAACTATACCGGCAAAGGAGTACTACATGAGAAGGAAATTGAGGAAGAAAATACACAGACAATTCAAAGACGTTATAAATGAAAGACATGTTCCATACTTGGAACAATTTGATCACGGTGATGGACCAGAAAGAGTGGATGACCAAAATTTTCGTCATAGTAAAGTCCAAAGAGACATGCTTACACTAATGAAACGCTGGGTACAGCGTACGTATACCAGGCAAGTTTGTGTCTTAGTTTGCCAATTTGACAATATTGATAAATATTTAATGGATTGTGGTATTGTTCACTACAATGCTATCACTGTGCGAACTAGGCAACTATGCCTACCAATTTTTAACAAGTATAAAGCGTTATATATTACGACTAATTTGGATAGCTTCTCGGTAATATTTGACACTCCGGGACAAGCAGCCTGTGCTGCTTACGATGTAAAACACGTGTTGAATGCATATAAATATTCTCTAGAGGCTTCTCGTTCGCAATTTCAAGCACGTTTGAAACGTATAGGCATAGATATGGGAGGGGATATTATCATCGATGCATTGGGGCAAATTCATGGTAAGCCAATGAGCAATGCTATTAAATACGTGGAAGGTCAGGTTAATAAACCATTTCAAGAAGGTCCTATATTAATGTCTCTGGCCCTAGTGAATAAAATTAATGGCATTCCTAGCTTTCAAAATGCTACGTTCACAGTATGTAAGGATTTAGAGTGTTTTGAGCTTGGTGGCGATATTGACTACCAAAGTACTGTCGTTCCATATTCGGATATGCGATTTTTAAATCAAAACCTTCATGCATTTGCATTGCGAAATCAAAAAGGAATGGATATAGAGAAAGTTGAAAAGAACATAATGCTACATTTTGCTAAGAAAATGACGGTCTTGCATCTTAATATAAACGCACCTAATGAATTTTTAGGCAAATTTGGTGTAGAATATGCTCTAATACACCGCATTGAAACACCCAAAATAATAGACAGCTGTATTCAAAAATATGATGTACAAGTCATTGCTGATGATATTTATGTATTTAAAAATGCAACTGCTGCTGTACAATGTGTCAAAGATATGGTGGAAAGATTGGAAAAATGGAATAGCCAATGTAGAGATGAACGTAATGTACGAAGGATCACAGCATATGGTATAGACACAAGCGTCTGTATACATGTACCTAACAGTGATATATACTGGGGAAAAGCGTTTGATGTAGCTAATTTAATTGGAACCATGAATCGCAATGGCGAAATATTGATTTCAGCGAACGTTTATTCCGATTTAGTTGATAGTGGGATGTTCCAGAGTTTACGTGCATTACCAACACGCATTGATACTTACTCTGAATCATCCCTATCGCTTTATTCTATATATTTTGTAAATATAGAAGAAGAGCAACAAAATAAATTAAATGATATTCGAAAGGGTAAAACCGTACGTTTTCATGATGGAAATCAAACACACGTGCCACAACAATTACAAAAACAACACCAATCCCGCCAGCCACAACCACTTTTAATGCCAAATGTAAAAAAAAAATATGATATTAATAACGCACCTATATCAAGTCTTGGAGCAATTATTAAATCGGAAGGTGATTTTATCGGGACGGATTGGAGTAAAATTGTTAAAGATCGAGAGTTAGAAAGATATAGTACTAATAACACCATCGATGCTAGTTTTGATCCAAACAAATTTCAGTCGAGTTCCATGTGGGTACAAAAGACTATGGCTGAACGACAACGTGAAGAGTACAATCGTACAAAAGCGGGTTTTGGAAGTTTAGGGAATCCAAATGATGTTTTAATGTATCAGACCTCTATGCGGGGAAGGCGATATGCAGATGTACCTCGTGGGAATGAAAAATTAGTACGAACACCTCAAAATAGATCTACAGCCAGATTCCAGCGACCTGTTGATACACAAGAAATTTTAAATTTAGGTGAGCAACCAAGTCCGTTAAAAACACGAAAATTGATAAAAGTGAAACCACATTACGATCCTGTTAGGCAGCAATATCCAGCATATTCACCGCATGCCCCTAACGCTTTAAATACAGAGAAAACTTCAACATTTGAAAAAGAGTTAAAAGTTCGTAACAGACCGATCGCAGTGAAAGGAATGCACCGCAAGAAGAAAGGAGTTTATAGTCCAAGACAAGAAGATGCACTGGATTGGAAAGATACTACGTCTGGAGGCGTAAAAAGCAATTTATATAATTATGGAAAAATAGCTCCTGAAGTTGTAAGTCCAAAATCACCTAGAGGATTGGAACAAAATGCAGGGAATGGGATCAAAGAGTTATTTGTAAGCTACAAAGACTGGAGTGATAACAAACTACTAGAACCTCTACCTATGAGGCGTTTTGATGGTTCCGGGCGTGAAATTGTGCAAAAAGAACATGAAACATACAACAGGGTTTTTCAACGTCATATGGAGAAAGGCGCAGAAAGTATTGCGCAAGATCAAGAAAAGCAAAGGGCGCTAAAGGCTGCCAAAGCGAATCTGGATTATCAACTTACTCATGAAAATAAATATAATGTGATCACATTGAAAGATCGAAAGACAGGAGAAATAGACAGCTCGTATACCAGGACAAAAGGTGTTAGAATTGTGAAAAGGTTGGATCAAAGTAGTTTGAGTTTGATGTAAAGTGTAGGTATAGGTGCGAAAAATATACGAAGTATAATAATATATTTCTCAGTGTTAAAAAAAATTAAAATTTTTTAATATTTTTTTTGATGTATTAATATGGATATGCATACGAATACTCGTATCATACGAGTATCATATATATTATATATGTGCATATATATATCATATATATCAGTATATATCATATATATATACGAAGTACGAATATTAAAAAATATCATATATATATATATTTAAAATTATGATATTATTTTTATAAAAAATGATATAATATATTTGTTATTTGTATTTCTGCACACACTACTTTGAAGAATCTTTCAAAGTTTTCTCTATTTGTCTTGCTTCCAATTATATATATATGAAGTTTTTTTCTTCTTTTTTCGTAGACGCTTCCGTTTCTTTTTCACTCGTTTCTTCTGTGATGTGGGCTTCTTTTTATTTACATTTTTTTATTTAAATCATTCTTACTACTTCTCGTAACCTTTTTACCATTGGCATTTTTCTGTTCGTCCAATGGCTTTATTTCGTCTGATGCCATTGCTATAACTTGATCTTCCGTCACTTTACCAGACTCAACCAAAGCAAGCAATTGGGATTCTGACATCTTGTTTTCCTGGATTAATTTTACAAGTTGAGATGTGGCAATTGTTTCTCTTTTCTTGTTTTTTCCTTCTGTAGATAATGGTTTTTGTTTCTGTATAGCTTCAACTTTCTTCTTCTTTTTTTTCACCTCCTTCTTTACTACTTTATTTTTCTTAACTACTTTATCTTTCTTTCCTACTTTATCTTGCTTCCAATTATATGAAGTTTTCTTCTTCTTTTTTCGTAGACGCTTCCGTTTCTTTTTCACTCGTTTCTTCTGTAATGTGGGCTTCTTTTTATTTACATTTTTATTTAAATCATTCTTACTACTTCTCGTAACCTTTTTACCATTGGCATTTTTCTGTTCGTCCAATGGCTTTATTTCGTCTGATGCCATTGCTACAACTTGATCTTCCGTCACTTTACCAGACTCAACCAAAGCAAGCAATTGGGATTCTGACATCTTGCCTTCCTGGATTAATTTTACAAGTTGAGATGTGGCAATTGTTTCTCTTTTCTTGTTTTTTCCTTCTGTAGATAATGGTTTTTGTTTCTGTATAGCTTCAACTTTCTTCTTCTTTTTTTTCACCTCCTTCTTTACTACTTTATTTTTCTCAACTACTTTATCTTTCTTTCCTACTTTATCTTGCTTCCAATTATATGAAGTTTTCTTCTTCTTTTTTCGTACTACTTTATCTGGTGATGCAGGAATCTTTCTATCTGTTGCTCTAGATAACTGTTTTTCCAACTTCAAAAACTGTTGTACCAAATCTTGTTTTTGCTCTGGTGTCCAATGTCTTTTCTTTTTTTCGTTGTCAGGATTTCTAGAATGCTTGTTACCTAGTAACATAGACTCTGCTTCTGCTTCTGATATGTAACCGTCATCAATTAGATCGACTGTATTAACAACTAATTGTTTCAAATCATCATCGGGGGCTGCTGCCGAGACTTCTTTCGTTACTATGGTTTCCTTTGTCTTCTTGTTTTTTTCTTCTTTATCTTTCTTCTCTTTATTTACTTCTTTCTGTAAAGCATTTACCGTTTCTTTTGTCATCGTTTTCTTTACATTGTTTTCCACACTTTTCACTTTCCTCATAAAAATATAACTAAATGTTGGTCTTTTCTCGCCATCATCAAATTGTATATAATACGTATCGTCTCCATTAACTTGCCTAACAATACCCCTGTAAAACTTTTTCCAATGGCAACATTTACCTTCAATAATTTCACCAACTTCATATTTTTTATATTCAAATTCTGTAGCTTTATACTTGTGTTCTTTCTTATTTTTAAGATGTAATTGTAACGCTTCGTTTTCCTTCTTTTTTATAGCTTCTTTCATTTTATCGTTTAAGGTACCTTTATTTAATACTTTTTTACAATCGTCAATTTTCAACATTATTTGATATGCCTCATCATATTCATATTCTGGTCGATAGTTACCTTCTTTTTCATTGCAGACGTTAAACGCGCGAAATAAATCATGTGGGCAAATTAAGACTGTTTTATCCCATCCTGGATATATGCCGTTTAAATATTTTATGCGGCGCTCTTTAGGAGGTACATATGCTTCAACTCCAGATACATATGTTTTTTCCAATAACATCCCATGCTCCACATCTACTAATATGTCAAACCATTCTGGGCGAAATCCACCTCCGAAACGTTTCCCAGGCTTCACACTGGTTAATTGCGCAATATAGTCGTAATAATCACTTGAAGCAGTTTCGCAATATGTATTTTCATCATTAAGGCATTTATAATGGATAAAAATGTCAAAAATTTTCTGCCCTTTTGCTGCACACTGATTGTGGTATCGAACATGTAGAAATCCCCAATTTAATGCTTCAAATGAAATACAATCTGGTTTGATTCCATTTTCTTTATTACCAGTCTCTTCCAACATAATGATTCGTACTTTAAAGCAAACGTTCATGTGGTTGCTACCACGACAATATTGATGATAAATAGCAAGTCCAGGTCTGCTTCTTGAAATATCTGTGTATTTACCAGGCACATCTGGAACTTGAAATATCCGCTCTGCTTCATCTAATGGAACAGTTGTATCTACATCGTCATCCCATGGAGATGCGAAGAGATTAAATCGTTCCATAGCAAGAAGGGCTCCATCACTTATTGTTTGCCGCAATTTATGATAATTCATAAAGGCAAATGCATTTTTCAATTTAACGTAATGAAATAAGTCATCGAATTCACTCAGCCAAGCTTTACAAGTTTTTGTCAATACAGATTTTAATGATATCAATGGTTTTTTCTTTTTCTTTTTCTTCGTAATAACTGCACTTGGTCCAGCTTCTTTTGATTTTTCTTGTTGGTTCTTCTTCATAATTAATTTTTTCAATTGTTCTAATAAATGCATCATTTTTTTTGGCTTTAACTCAAAAAATCTCTCTACATCTGATACTATGTGTTTTTCTAATTCATCCCCATTCATGGATTTCTCGTCGTTTTTCCTTTTTTTTTTTGAAAAAGCATTTACTGCGAATGTCTTATCATCATTACTCAGTGTTCTCAATGCCTTGCCATTAGGACCTATTACAATATTATCCTGGTCATCGTTATTATTTATGATCCTCCTACTGCGTATTTGTTTATTATCTGTATGTTTGTCCATAGCTATTGGACTAAAATTGGATACATAGCTAGTCTTGAAGTAAAAAAAATAAAACATTTCAAATACAATGAAAAATATCCAAAATTTATAAATTTTATTGATTTTAAAACCATTATTATTATTTTTTATTTTTTTTGGCATTTTTTCGACTATATTATAATTATTATTACTAATATTATACAACAATCGTCAGTGGAATATAATATATAACCAAGACAACGTTTTTTACTTTAATTTAATCAAATAATGCACCATACAATGTATCTATATACAATAAGACGATAAAAGAGGGGAGAAATGTATGTAAACCTCCCGAAAACATTCGATGTGAGATGATCTCTTATTATCTCATCTCTACAAACATATTAATATTAATCAATTTTAATATTAGAAATATACATGCATTGCCAGGGTGCCAGGATTGTAGTTAGTAAATAAAAAAAAATGATGATGTTTTTTCCTCCAGTGCTCGGAGAAATATCGCCTGCTGTGTACCTGGGAAAATTCGGAGAAATATCGCCTGCTGTGTACCTGGGAGAAATCGAAATATCCAATTCGTAGACCCTGCTGTGTCCATGTAATATTAAGGTATATCCGAATTAAAGTACAGACGACTCCCAATTAGTACGTCTCTCTCTACCTCCACTAGTCATATAGATAGGTCAAGTTTAATACTTTAACAGTATTATTATTTATACTAGAAACAATTTAAACCACTTTATGTTAATAATCCTTAAAAAGAGGACCCTTGTGACGTAACAACAATACCAGGTACAGTATAATACAGTACCTGGTAATAATACAGGTAATAAGTAATAGATAGCGCTACATATTTATATTTATATTAAGCGGTGCATCATTTACATTATAATTATAAGCTGCTTGATTGTCTATTGATGCAAAAGATTTTGAAAATAGTAAGTAAGAATTGTTTTCATGGGGGAGTGTGGATATTTCTTATTATTATTATTACGCACATACCAGGTACAGTACAGTAAAAGACAACTGGAAAAAGTTAACAAAATTTAAATTTGGTACTACATACAGATAGTAGATAGTACATTTTTATTGATTTTTTTACGTTTTCCTATCAAAACTATAAATATTAGTATACTAATTATGTACTTAAATAGAAAATTTCGGGATGTAAAATCGGCGGTTAATAAACGTACATACTGTATACCACAAGAAGACGACTGCGTATTAGTATTGATTAAAGCAACTAAACGAACTATATTGGTTGTACATATAGCACAAACGTAAAAAGTGTTCATATTCGTTTGGTATTTTCTATTGTTTGGCTGGACAGCTGTATCTTTTGGTCAAGAACTACTACTAGTTTTTTGGAGATCAAAGAAAGAAGCATTCAGAGAAGGTCCGAGGAGCGTAAACGATCATACAGAAGAGCTAGCTCACATAAAAAGAAAGCTCTGTATCGATTGAAAATTCTATATTTGTTGTAAGAGACTCATTAGAAACTATTTTGGTATTGTTTGTTTTTTCCTTGGTAATCGATATTGAAAAAATAATTAACCAATAGTTTAGAGTTTAAGCAAAAATCAGAAGTGAAAAAAAGAATATTGGTATTAAATATCGATATCCCATGTCGTCATTGGCGTCTGCGCCTTTAAATATTTCGCTTCCAGAGAAAGCGAAATATTTAAACAAAAGATATTCTAAAGAATTTCGCAACAGTTTACCTTTTATTGTCGCGTCCGAAAAGGGTCACTTAAACGATATTGAAACATTTATTAAAAGCGGTACGATAACAGATATTGATATGATAGGAGCGGGGAGTGATGGTAGAAACTATGGCTCGACTGCTTTGATGTACGCAGCACAAAAAGGTCATTTTGAAATTGTTAAGACATTAGTACAAAATGGTGCTGATGTAACTGCACAAAACAAAAAAACGTACCCTCCCTTGACAGCTATTAGCTATGCTACTAGCAAAGAAGTGATTGATTATTTATTTGATTATCAATTAAACGGAGCGACTGATTTTGAAAGCATCAATGCAGTATATAAAGCAAGTTATCCATGGAAGACACCTATTATCATTGCCTGTGAAATAGGCCGCTTAAACGATGTACAAATGTTTACTAAAAGTGGTACAATTGAAGATATTAATATGGCAGGATATCCTAGTGATGCAGAGCGTCGCGATATTGAGTATACACCATTAGGTGCAGCTTCAACTAATGAACATTATGAAATTGTTAAACACTTACTATCATTACCAGATACAAATGTTAATGTTGGTGCTGTGTACAGAGAAAATCCCGGTGATATATTTGAGGTTAGTTTGAGGAAGAAGCTGAGAGGGCTAGAAGGTGAGATTAATTTGACCCCCATTTTTCTGGCAGCTACCAACAGTAAAAATTTAAATGTTCTAAACTTATTGTTAAATCATAAAACATGTTCAAAGGATGTGTTGAATAAAAAAGATGCCAAAGGACGCACCGCACTGGATTATGCTAAAGATAAAAACAATCGTCCTATTAAAAATGACATCATTCAATTGTTGAAATCAAAAGGTGTAAAATCAAGAGAGACAAAGTACACTGACGATGATATAGGAACATTGGTGTTTCAAGCAACAAAAGAAAACGACGTTGAAGGTTTAAAACAGTTATTAAATGAAAAGAATGCCGATGTTGATGTTGTGGGTAATACCAAATACTTGTACACCCCGATTCAATATGCTGCTCGCAACCACAAGAACAGTGTAAATGTTTTAAAATTATTAGTAAATCATAAAACATGTACTCTAAGTGTGTTGAATAGAAAGAATGCTAATAATTGGCACACAGCATTAAGTTTTGCTGAAAAATATAACAATGGTCCAGTTAAAGATGACATCATGCAATTGCTAAAATCAAAAGGGGCGGAATACGATCCTGATAACCCGCTACATGGAGCAGTAGCAGTTGAAGATATTGAAAAGATAAAAGAATTATTAACATTACCACATATTAATGTTGGTGATGGACATAGTGAAAGTGATCTCACCGCCCTTCACTGGGCTTGTACTCACACAACAGACAAAAACAGTTTAAATGTTTTAAAATTATTGTTAAATCATAAATCTTGTACGCAAAGTGTGCTGAATAAATCAGTATACGTCCAGCCGTCATACTGCACGCCAATATCATGTGCTATCAGTAACGAAGGTCCAATAAGAAATGACATCGTCGAATTATTAAAATCAAAAGGTGCAGTTATGTCAATACACGAGGCAGCAGCGATGGAAGATATTGAAACTTTACAACAATTGTTAAACGAAGAGAATGCGAATGTTGGCGAAAAGAGTATGCATGGGCACACGCCTATTCACGTAGCTGCTCAGTATACCAAAAAGAATTTAATTTTTTTAAAATTATTGTTAAATCATAAAACATATTCAATTGATGTGTTGAATTTTTGCGCGTGGGACTCTGAAGAGCCAGCATTGACATATGCTAAACGGAACAGGGGCCCACTTAAAAATGACATCATCCAATTGTTAATATCAAAAGGGGCGGGGACCTTACATGATGCAGCAAAATACGAAGTTATTGAAAGAGTAAAAGAATTATTAAACGAAGATAATGCAGATGTTGGTGCGGGGGGGTCCACCTCAATTCACTATGCTGCTCAACATAACAAAAAGAATTTAGATGTATTAAATCTGTTACTAAACCATAATACATGTTCAATTGATGTGTTGAATAAAAAGAACAAGTATATTGGATGGTGTGATGAGGGAGGAGAAACAGCATTAGGACTAGCTATTCAAAATGAGGGCCCAATTAGAAAAGATATCATTCAATTGTTAAAATCAAAAGGGGCAGATATCAGTCCTCTCATACTAGAAGCAACAAAAGAGGAAGATATCAAATCGTTAAAACAATTATTAAGCGAAGAAAATGCAGATGTTGGTGCTGTGAATGGGAACGGGTCCACCCCAATTCACTATGCTGCTCAGTATAACAAAAAGAATTTAGATTTAATAAATTGTTTATTAAATCATAAAACATGTTCAATTGATGTGTTGAATATAAAGACCGAGCAAGGAAAGACAGCATTAAAATTAGCTGAAGATAATGAAGGTCCAATTAGAAATGAAATAATTCAATTGTTAAAATCAAAAGGGGCAGAAGATGAGTACCCGTTACACACAGCAGCGATGATTGAAGACATTGAAACGTTAAAACAATTATTAAACAAAGAGAATGCGAATGTTGATGCTGTGGATAGTGATGGGTCCACAGCATTGCATGTTGCGGCTAAGAATGAAAGTGTGCAAAGCGTATCGTTACTATTGAAGAAAGGTGCGGATGTTGATGCTGTGGATGGTTCTTTGGATTTGTTCACAGCGTTACATGTTGCGGCTAAGAATGAAAGTGTACAAACCGTATCGTTACTGTTGGAGAAAGGTGCAGATGTTGGTGCTGGGAATTGGAATGGGAGCACAGCGTTACATGTTGCTGCTGATCGTGAAAGTTTACAAATCGTATCGTTATTGTTAGAGAAAGGTGCAGATGTTAGTGCTGTGGATAATGATGGGTCCACAGCATTACATCAGGCTTCTGACAACAAAAAGAATTTAGATGTATTAAATTGTTTATTAAATCATAAAACATGTACAAGAGATGTGGTGAATAAGAAGGACAATAATGGACAAACAGCATTAGATTTTGCTAGATATAGCGAAGTTCCAATTAAAAATGATATCATTGAATTATTAAGAATAAAATCAAGAAGAAAGGTAAAAATTATTAAGAATAAAATCAAGAAGAAAGGTAAAAACAATAATGAAAGAGTATGATATATAGTTTATACAGCTACTAGAAAAGTAGGAAACAGAACGTGCATACATGGACTCTGAAATTGAGAATGCTAAAATATTAACTTGGCCATAGAAAGTGAGATACAGCGAGCATTATCGATACTCAAATTGTCGATATCCCAAAATTAAGAAATTTTAGAAGTACAGAAAGAAACAATTCGAAGAAACCTATTCCCGGTGTAGTGGATACGTGGGTTGTAGTAATAGGTGTTTAGGGCTTGCAGCTGCTGCGTGTGTACTTAATGAACCACGCCCAGAGAGACCTGGCTATATAATCATGGCTCCTAGAGAAACATCATTTTTTTTCATACTGCCATGCTATCGCGGCCTATTCACGGGTCATGACGGCTGAAATTCTTTTGCCTCTATTTTAATTCATTTTAGAGTGTGTAGGAATTTGTACGCGTGTTACTTATAAAATCATAAAAATTTAAATTTAATTCAAGGTTTTTATTTTAATTAAGGTTATTTAACATGAGAGATAAAATTATTACGACGTATAACTTAGATTTTAATCATCATCTTTTAATAAGCTATATACGAGTAATTATATATAATATGCCAACAGTTTAAAAATATATTTTTAGAACGACAGCTGCAAGCAATATTTTTTATTTCCTGGCGCGTCTCTTTTTCTTTCCCCGAACTTGCTTGAAATTTGTTTTGAAATTTTTGCCCATTTTAATATATGCGTAAGCATGATCGCCGGCTTTACCAACTTCCATACCATGTTTATTTTGTTTTCCATTCTTTTTGCGCGTTTTGCATCTTCGCCATATCCATTTTTTTCATGTATTAGTTTTCTCTTTTATTATTGCTAGCATGTCACGTCTCAAGCGTTCATCATCATTGCCAAAATTGCACAACAATAATTTAAATAATGTCCAATTTAAATTATTTATAGAAACTATTTGCAAGTAGCATTTACATTAACACAGCACTATTATATATATACTATTATATACAGATCAAATGTGGTTTTAGTATACAAATAGTACATGTGGCCACCACACACAAATTATTTAAAAAAAATCGTCGTCGATCCAAAAATTAATTTATAAATTTTCAAATCTCTTTCTGGACTAACTTTTTTACTTTTTGGCGGGCAATGATGTGATAATGGTATGAACCTGTTATTTAATAAATTCCTTCCAATTTCGACACTCTTTTTGATTGGAATTGTTGTTGGTAATAATATATATATCATATACAAGATAGATTATAGAAGAGATAGAATAGTAAGAAGAGATAATCAATTGAATATATATATAGAACGATATTATATATAATACAAGACTTGTAGAAATATTACTAAACCGAAATATTATTTTAACATATAAATAACTTTTTTTGAAACAAAGAACAAAAACTTTATATATATATATATATAAATATATTTCAATTTGGATTATTAATTTTTCATAAAACCAATTTTGTTATCAAATATAGTTTTAGATAGACAAAAACATTTTCAAATATTTAACAAAATAACATGGATTTTTTTCTCAAGAAAAAAAGTACAACTGTAAACAAGAATGTTTCGCCAAGTATAACAACATCGATGTTTGGTGGGAAAGGCACAGGTACTAGTGTAACGAATGGAGATAAAATTGTGAACACTGCTAAGAAAGCTGCATCAACTATTGTTGATACTACAACACCAAAAACAACGTTGAAAAATAATAAACAAATAACAACACCTGTGCGCAATAATGCCAATAAAAACAAGAAACGAAAATCCAGAAGCAGTGAAAAGAAGAAAAAGCCTAAAAATACAAAACAAGCGGCATTTATGGCTAATTTTTTTGGCGCAAAGAAGAAGAAAAAGAAACTCGTAGTTGAAACAAGTGACGGCAAAAATGATACGTTGGATAAAGCATCAGCTTCAGTTGTTACAAAACCTGCAACTACAAAAATAAGTAGTAATAATAATGTAATATCAACTACAAGTTCGTCATCCTTGTCGTTAAATAATAAGAAGCGCCCTGTATCTGAATTGAGGTCTTCACCTAGTGCAAGTTCACCAGAAAATACCAACCGAGCAACTGGTTCTGCCAGTAAAAGTAGTAGTAGTAGTAAAAAAAAGAAAACTCTCAACATGTTTTTCATGGCAAAAAAACAGAAAAAATTAACAATGGATAATAGTAATAATGTAGCTGTAACCACAACAAGTGATACGAAAATGGATGTTGATGTAAACAGCCCTGCTAAAGAAGCTAGAAATATTCAATTAGCAACATCTACTAAAACTCTTGAGGAAGGGAAGCAATGCGAAGAAGAAGAATCAGACGAAGATAGTGAGGATAGTTCCAGTGATGAATCTGGACTGGAAGACGATGAAATTGAATTGGTCGACATTGATCCTAAGCAATTGGAATTGCAAGCTCAACAAAAGTTAAAAGAAGCAGAAGCAATGAAAGCAAAGGCTAGAGCAAAAGCAGAAGCAGAAGCAGCGAGGATACGAGAAGCTGCTGCCAAGGTGCTAAAAGAGCAAGAAGAAAAAGAATACCAAGAAAACTTGATCATTATTAAAGAGACTATGGATAGAATGTTGAATATTACTACGCTTGACGTTTTAAGAGAAAGGTGTACCAATAATGGAGATGATATGAACATTAAGGATGTGGTATATTGCTATGATATGACTGGTGTTCGACTTGATAGTGTTATTGCGCCATGCGGTCTTTTGTATAAAGCCGACGTATTGAAAATTGGTATGAGAAAGTTTGGTGGTAAAAAATCAAAAAAAGAACGAGAAAAAGCATATACTATTCATTTTCATGGCTTTAGTAAAAAATGGGATACACAAGTACCCCAATCACGATTGTTAAATGTAAATGCTGCGAGCGATGAGGTATGTGAGGCGAGTGAAATAATATATGACATCGAACGTAAAAAGTGGGATGAGGAAGAAGCAAAACTCGTGGAAGAAGAAGAACGATTAGCTGCTGAAGCAAAAGCAAGGGAGCCACCAAAAGCTGAGGTATTGCATCAAGCTGCAGTGCAGCGATTAGCAACTAAAACGTTGCCAATCGTGTTAGATGCATGTTTAAATGGCGGGACAGCTACTGTCTTGAACTTAGGCGAGTTGAAGCCAGGGCACTTATACAACTCTCAGAAACAACTTTTTCCAGTTGGATATCAAAGTGAATTTTTATATACTTCATACAAAGACGCTACAGCTACAGTCACGTATCTACAAACATTGAAACAAGGCTTAAGTGGGTCGAAGCGCCCCATCTTTGAAATTAAATTATTAGGTGAAGGTGCAACGGAAGATGACGTCTTTCAAGGGAACAATGCAAATTCTGCTTGGAAAAATATAAATAATAGGCTCCGAGTACAGACAAAAACGCAAGGCATTTCATATAAAAAAGTTAATGGTACGGAGGCATTTGGGTTTAGCAACAAACAAATCGTAGCACTTTTAGAAGGGCTGCCTAATGTAATGGACGCTAACGGCTACGTTTTTCAAGATCGAAGAATTTTTGAAGGGATTGAAGAGGAGAAAAGTTCTACTAAAGGAAACGCAAAAACAACTAGTAAAAACTCAAATCGACAAAAGGTTCCTGCGAAAAAGCCATTGCCAGATTTATCACCAAAGGAAAAGAAAAGAATCCATAATAATTTAGTTGAATATTCTACAAAATACAAAGAATTATTAACAAAATGCGCAACATTTCAAAGCGATGCAAAACGTTGGAGAAAGCAACGCGTGTTAAGAAAATTCGGTACGCAATTTAAAAAAGGTGAAAATGAACATTTTGGAAAAATGAATGAATTTCTTGTTAGTGATGAAAATTTACAAATAGCTATTGTGAAATTTATCCAAGGCAGTCGCGCTACATTATCGCAATTAATTAAAAATATATTAAAAACATTGAAGCAAAAGCGGAGTAAAGTAGATGAGCAATCTTTAGCCACATTCATAACTACCCAGGCCAAACGTGTTCATATCGCTGTAAAGCCAAGTGAAGATTGCAGTACAAAGGAAGAAGAAAACGAGAATATGGAACGTGAACCATTTTGGGTTTGGATGGTAAAAAAGCCAGAATTTATATTTAAAAATGTTAAAAATGTTTATAAACCTGAGAAACAACAATTTCGAGATTTAAAACCAAAAATGGATTCGTTTAGCAAATACGTCACACAATATAAAAAATGCATTGCTATCTTAAAAGATGAATATGTTACTATACAGAAATGTTTAAATTGCGAGGAAAGTATTAAATCAGCTAGAATGACATATGAAACTGACACATTGAAATACAAACAACGATATGATAAAGCATGTGAAAGTAATAAAGCTGAGCTAGAAGCTATGAAGGAAAAAGAATTGCGCCGTATTGAAAGAGAGAAAATGTGGAAGGAAAAACGACTTGCAAGAGAACAGGAAAAAATTGAACGACGTCGTCAAGTGGAAATCAGAGCTGCTGAGCGTGCTGCGCTGAAAGCGGAGAAAGAAAGACAAATTTTACTCGCAAAGCAATTGAAGCAGCAAGAGTTGGAAAAACGTAAATTGACTAGCTTCGGGTTGACCATCAAACGATCAAATAGTCTCAGTGGTCAAACAGGATCAGCAAATACAAATGGTATGTCCAGTAAAAAATTAATGAAATCTATTTTAATACCACTGGTACAGGAATTAGTAAAAAAGGCATATGGGAACACACTGGTGCAAGACTTAGACAATTTACTTCAACTTAATTCAGCTGGAACATCGAATTTTGATAACAATGCATTATTTCAAGAATTTAAAGATCGTTGTGTTGCTAGTAAAAAAATAAAGTCCCAAATACAAAAAGGTCAAACATCCAACCGCAAACAATTGTTGCAATTTAGTGAAAATCAACGTCCTGCATTTTGGGGAAATTATTATTTTACTACCAAAAATAATGACGAGGAGGAACTTTTGAAAGAAAATGAGGAAAATACTATTGTTTCGTATAACCATGGCACCACTATTAGTAAACTTGCACCATTGACGCAAGATCCAAATGTAATTGCTTCCTACGAGTTGGATAGTGATGAAGAGTGGGAAGATGGCGCCCCAGCTGAAGAGTTAGGTTCAGATATTGAAGATGATGAAGAAGATGATAAAGACGGGAATAAAGAAGGAGAAAACGAAAATGATTTGGACTTTGCTGATGGTTGGTTATTAGGAGATGATGAAGTCATATACGAGGGAGAAAATCCAAATAACCTAGGTGGTAAAAATATGATGTCTGGCGATTACGAATCAGATAGTGACTCTGATGCCTTCAGTGATGATGAGAACGCCTTAAAAGCGAGACGAGTACCTAGTACTTACTTTTTGTGGTTAAACAATAACCGGGAAAAGATAAAAGCTGAAGCAATGAAAAAAGAAGATTTCCAACAATCAAAAGTAGCCGTCTTGGTATCTAAATGTGCTGGTGAGTTGTGGAAAGCGTTGACGGACGAAGACAAAAAGCCTTACATATCGATGCGTGAAAAATTACTTGAAGAGTCCAAAGCAGAATTTGAAGCGTTGAAATTAGCGAATAAAGACAAACCAAAAGAACGAAGGAAGAAGAAAAAGCATAAATTTGCTAATAATTCAGAGATAGGGCATGAATTAGTAGTTGGTGTACTATACGATTTAAATGAAGATGACAAAAGCGGGAATGTGCAAGCAGGAACATCTCAATTGTTACAATACAATGTGATGCCTTTAACGTCGTTGCCTATAAAAATTAACATGACGTCTGCGGATGAAAAGAATGATGATGCTAGCAGTGGTAAAAATGCATTAGGCTTCAAGAGATTGTCGATGAAAGAATATAGAAAGAAACAAGCAATCCAAAGGGAGGCGAAACGTGTTAAAATGGAAGCAGAAAAAGCAGAAAAACGCAAAAAGCGAGAGATGGAAAAACAATTAAGGCAATTAAAATTGGAGAAAATCGAACAAGAAAAGTTGGAAAGAATGAAACAGCGTGAAAAGGAGAAGCAAGATCGATTGGCGAAACTGGAACAAGAGAAACTAGAAAAAGCGAAAAAACGTGAAAAAGTAAAACAATTAAAACTTGAAAAGCTTGAGCAAGAAAAACAACTAAAAATAAACAGGGAAGCAGAGCGTGAAAGATTAAGATTGGAGAAAAAAAGAATTGCCGACCTGAAATTAAAAGAAAAACTTGAAAAACAAAAAGAAAAGGAGATCAAAGCAGTTCATTTAGAACCGTTCTATTCGTCAATCCATAATAAAGTTAAAAAGGCGGTAGCTTTGGATGCATTTTACGCTCGTTTCCCTATGGTTGGTAAGAAACAGACAGAAAAATTATTGAAACTTATATGTGTTCGTGAAAGTCGTGATTTTGATCGTATCAAATGGTATGTAAAAGATGAATTTAGAACATTAATCTTAAAGGATCCAGATGAATGCATGAAAAAAATCAATGAAATGAGCAACAATAGTAACAAAGGTAAACGAAAATTGAGTGGCGATGTTAGTAACAACGAGAACACGCCAAACAAAAAGAAAAAGGAATGAGATTTTATTATATTAATAGATAGTAAAACACCGAACAATGTAAATTGAACTTAAGTGCTTATAAGCATATTATATATATTCTAATTTATACGTACAATAATATAAATTATAAATATTTTATTTTTTTGTATTTATTTTTTCCATAGTAACTTATAGCGTTGTTAGAGTACCGAAGTACCTGGTAGCTCTCCGCCCGCGTATAAATAAATTAGAATGTTTGGTTTTTTATTCGATGAACTTCTTTACACACCTCTCCATTGAAAATATAGATAGATATACTGAAAGTACGACTCGTACTAAAAAACAGAAACTGAAGAATTCAAACTTGCTTTAAAACATTAATAATAACATTCTTTATAAAATATTATTAGAAAAAAAATGGCTACATTTGGTGAATTAATTACCGCAGCTACAGAAGCAGTTGGTGACAATAAAATCGATGGGAAAAAAGCGAAAGAATTAATTGATGGAGGTGATTGTATCGTCTTAAATGTACAAGACGGTGATAGTAAAATACCTGGGGCATATAATGCTACGCTTGGAACCTTGCCATTCAAAGCCTGTTCTGGCGCCGGTGGTTTTCAGGATAAAATGTTGACTGATAATAAAACCAGCAAAAAATTTATTGTCACTTGTGCACTTGGTGGACAAGCTTTGTTGGGAGCAAAATTGTAAGTTTTAAAAAATCTAATTCATTGTGGCACTGTTCTCTAACAAACCTTATACTATTTTTTTTTATATATATATATAATGATGATATATATATTAATATGTTACACAGATTAATTGACTATGGGTATCCAAACGTATATGTAGTATCTGGCGGAGATAAAGGTTGGGAAGATGCAGGCTGTCCATTAGTGAAATAAATTATGGAAAGCATGGTGTTTATACGAATATATTTATATATATATTAAAACAATTTACTAAAATAATATATTTTATATTAATAGATGCATATTTATTATAAATCACTTTTGATTTGAGACTTTAATTTACGGGAGTAAAAGAAATTTATATTATATTTTTATATAACATACGAGAAGTATGTGCGAGTAAAGAGAAAATTATATATAAATATATATGCATAAATTATTGCATAAACTTAACATATTATACTTCGTACTCGTACATGTGTATACACATCATGGTAATCGCGATATAAAATACAGGGATATATCTCTCTAATCTCTCTGTCTCTCTCTCTCTTTTCATTTTACATATTTGCCCCATCTTGCAATAGAATAACACTTCGAAGTGCTTCCCCACTGTGAAGTTTGTGGAATGCTTCATTAATGTCTTTTAAAGGAAAGGTAAAAGTAATAAATTCATCAACCTTTAGTTTTCCATCAAGATATTTTTGGACATAACCACCGAGTTGGGTGCGTCCACGTGTTCCACCGAATGCCGTTCCATGCCATTCTTTCCCAATTACCATTTGGAAGGAACGTGTCGCGATCTCTTTTCCCTCCGGTGCAACACCAATAATACAGCTTTTACCCCAACCCTTATGGCAATATTCAAGCGCTTGACGCATGGTTGTTGTATTGCCAATAGCTTCAAATGTATAATCTGGGCCAGCGCCTGGATAACCACCACAAAGTTTATTTAAATACACACCAAGATCTCCACCTTCAACTGTTTTTGGATTAACGAAATCAGTAGCCCCAAAATCTTTTGCCATTGGAAATTTTGCTTCATTGATATCAATAGCAACAATTTTCCTGCATCCAGCTTCTTTCAATCCCATGATAACTGCAAGTCCAACACCTCCAAGACCCCAAACTGCCCCGATAGTATCTGGTTCCACTTTGATCGTGTTCATTACTGCACCATATCCTGTTGTAATACCACAACCTAATAAGCCAATTTTATCCAATGGTGCTTCTTTTGGCACTACAGCAACAGAAATTTCTGGGCATACAGTATACTGTGAGAACGTAGAGCATCCCATGAAGTGATGAACCACTTTGCCATCCATTGTACTAAAACGAGATGTACCATCAGGCATGACACCTTTCCCTTGTGGTCCACGAATTACACCACACAAATTAGTTTTGGCGAAATTTTTTTTCGTGCAATAACAGCAAAAGCCATAGTTTGGTTCATTTTCATATTCGTTTCTGCATTCTGGAATATATAAAGGTATAACGTGGTCACCGACTTTCACACTTGTTACTCCTTCACCAATTGATTCAACGATACCACCACCTTCATGTCCAAGAATAACAGGGAATTGTTGAGAAGCATATAGCGGTTCTGAATAATCAGTATGGCATACACCACTACCAATAATTTTAATACGCACTTCCAATCTTTTTGGCGGTGCAACTTGTACATCAACAATTTGCAACTCACCTTTTCTTTCAAATTGTACAGCAGCTTTGCATGTAATGACTTTTCCTTCCGTAGCAATAGCAGACATAATATATATATTACACACACACACACACACACTTATGTAATTATATAAATAAATAAATGAATTAAATAGTATTTTACTATATAGAATTACACACACACACACTTATGTAATTATATAAATAAATGAATTAAATAGTATTTCACTATATAGAATTATCTTTGTATATTAATATTTAAATCTATTATATATTTACATCTTGTCGCGTCGGTCTCTTGTTCAGAATGCCTCGTAGTATATATTTGATATTCATTTTTTTTACACAATTCATGATGTGCTCATCATTATTATCACAGGATAATACAAAAGATTACCACAGGATTACCAGATTACCACCATCACACCACACGGTACAAAAGATATTACAAAAAATGCGCAAATAATATTTTCTTACTACTACTACTACCACATCTGGTAGTCTATACTAATTTGCCAGTTTGTACTATCAAAAGATACATCTCAAAATTACGACAGTGGATCATTTACATTGGACACACGAAGTAAATTAAAAGCCAAAAGGCCAATAAGAAGGTGCCTAAAAGTTAAATTAACACTATACAGTATTATATTATCCACTATTAATATTATCATAGATTTTCCAGTACCATGACAAGGAAAACTAGCTACTTGTACAGTATACAGAAGCAGAGAGGATAATAGCGAGAAGAGTGTTGGTTCAAAGAATTAAATAACAAGGAAATAGCACTACCAGAATTCATAAATTGCAGTATTTTCAGGACGTACTTTTTTATATAGGTGTGCTATAGTCTATTAAATACTACATTATAACATTATAATATGCGTGATATATATATATATATATATATATAGACTGTATCTGTAGAATACATATTCTATAAACCATTTGAAAGGGAAAAAGAAAATAATAAAAAACAAAACAAAATATGGAAGATAAAGGAAAAGAAAGCAATGAATTCATGTATGCTGCAAACGAACCTAATGCATTTACTAATAATGACAGAGTTAAAAACCATACGTCTGAAAGGAGAAATGGCAATGTTATTAGTAACATTTATTGTGATTCTATTTATGATAAAGAATCTAAATTTATTAGGAACCTTAAGAAAATGCAACAAGGGAAAAAAAAATCTGGAGGAAAACAAAAAACTTTTACAATACAAAGTATAAAACAACTCGAAAAACAAATGAAAGAGCCGGAGAGATCAGGCGGATTTTATACGCTTCCAGGAGGTATAGCAGGAGTTTATATTTTAAAAAATATGATCAAGCACTTAGATTTAAAATCAACTTTGAATCTAAAAGAAACTAGTTTGATAAAACATTTGTCGTTAAAATATGACAACAATGTTATCCACAATAGTATTGATGAATTGGTTAAAGTGGGTAAAGAAAGGGTTTCAAACAAATTGCATGAAAAATATAGAAAAGAATTTCCAACTGCAACAGCAAATTGCTGTAGTTGGCAAGGTATACCGGCGCCATTTTTACTAGCCTGTGAAAAAGGTCGTATCAATGATGTTATGAAATTTATCCATTTGCATAATTGCAATGCATATAAATGGAAGGAAAATTACCAAGTACCAGATCGGATTTGTGTCAATGGAAGTCTGTCTCAAATGTATTATCCGAAACAAATGAATGTTAATACTGCGGGCAGACTTAATGACATGGTAAATAAAGAAGGCACAACAAGCACCGGTTTTCCTGCTACTCCGTTATGTATAGCTGCTATAAATGAACATCTTCCAGTTTGCAAATTATTGTTGAAACATGGTGCTGATATTGGACATACAACTACGTTTGGACTAAATTGTTTACATCTCGCGGCAACTCATAACAACAAAAGTACAGAGACAATCAAGTTTTTGTTAAGCAACATGTCGTTAAAGGAGATCAATGGTTTGTGTGGATTAAGCCGTGATACAACCCCACTCGATATGGCCTATCGTGACCCTGAACAAAATCCAATTGGTTTTGATATTATAAAACTAATTCGTAAATACGGTGGTAAAGCAGACCATCATAATGAAAAAGGTCTAATGGTGGGTTATGGGAATGGCGATTTGTATGACTGATTTAAGATTAGGGAGGGAGTAAAACATTTTTTGTTTTGGTGTGTGGGCAAAATTGTTTTGGTGTGTGGGCAAAATTGTTTTGTCTAATTAATGTGTGTGTTTCAGGAAGCAAACACCACATACTTCAATGGTGAGATGTTATTTATATATATATACGAGTATATATATAAAAATATAATATAATATTGT
>JACLAC010011632.1_pt1 | contig 26559 bp, 20 predicted proteins | sample 8027881 | NCBI WGS metagenome assembly JACLAC01 (sample SAMN15725517, study PRJNA655200) | protist metagenome | isolation source: fluorescence activated cell sorting (FACS) single amplified genomes of... | place: Spain: Blaines Bay Microbial Observatory, Mediterranean Sea | collected 2016-01-19 | reverse complement strand
TGAGGGACTGGGCGCCTGGAAGCTCACCCACCAGTTTGCGCCACTCCCTGATGAGTTGGGTTGAGCCGATGTCGACACTGCGCTCTTCTGGGGGCGACAGTTCAAACTGAACCATGCCGAGGTGGGATTGGCCCGACCTGTCGGCGCCATTAGATCCGTAAACGCTCATGGTGTTCTTGATGGCCGATGTGCCGCTCACCGGATCGCGATAACGCTCCTTGAGTGTTTCAACCTGTTCGGTGATGTGATCGATGTGCTTTGCCGTGAGGTCAAAGGGTGTGCCCAAGGGCATGGTTAGACTCACCTTTGGCGTTTCGCTAGGCACCCTAGGAAAGGGCATGAAGCCAACGCGACCACTCATGAAATAAGCAAAAACTAAAGAGCAGGATCCCGCGAAGATCACCATTGAGATCAGCGGATTGCGCAAACACAGATCCAAGCATGGGCGATAAAAACGCTGGGATAGGGACTCCAGGCCAAGCACAAATTTCTCTTGGAATGCACCGAAACCGGTGTCTTTGGTTTTGACCTTCAAGTGTTTCAAGTGGCTAGGTAAAATCAGCTTCGACTCCACAAGGGAAAACAGCAATACGGGTATGATCACCAAGGTCAGTTGCGAGAAAATATCGCCCCGTGCTCCCTCTAGCATCAGCAGTGGTAAAAACGCTACGGCGGTGGTGAGCACGCCAAAGGTGACGGGAACGCTCACCTCTTTGGTGCCTACGATGGCCGCCTCGTACCCGGTTTTACCCATGCGCAGATGACTAAAAATGTTTTCTCCAGTCACGATGGCGTCATCGACGACGATCCCGAGAACCAGTATGAAACCAAATAAGGAGATGATATTGATGGACACGCCTAAACTGGGCATGAGCATCAGTCCACCCATGAACGATATGGGTATCCCCAAGCACACCCAGATCGCCAAGCTCGGCTTTAGAAAAAGTGCCAATAAAAACAGCACGAGCAGTCCCCCTTGCCAGGCGCTATTGGTGAGGGTTTTTAACCTAGAGCGGATCACTCGACCGCGATCTTTCCAATATTGGAGCTTGACGCCGCTGCCAAAACTTTCGCTATGGGTATCGACGTAGTTCTTGACCTGAGTAGAGATGTCTAATGCACTTTGTTGCCCCATGCGCATCACTTCGATGACGGCGCAACGACGTCCATTGAGCCTGGCAAAAAGAGGATTCTCCTCGTAGCCGTCGGTCACCTTACCGAGATCTGCAACCTTGACGATGGCATCACCGACAGCTTTGACGGGGATCGCTTCAAACTCAACCCTCGTGTAAGCTTGGCCTAAACTGCGAATCAACACCTCTCCCGAGGCGGTTTCGATGGCGCCCGCCGGAAGGTCTAGGGATGCATTCCTCAAAGCTTGGACAACCTGCTGTATGCCGATTCCATACTCCTTGAGTTTAGTTTGGCTCAGTTCAATGGCGATCTCTGGAGTCCTCACGCCACCTAGTTGAGCTTGGCTGATGCCATCTAAAGCCAAGAGGTCGTCTCTGATCTGTTCGGCAATCGCCTTCAGGTCCTTTTCTTGGGCATTGGTGGAGACGATGACACTCAAGACTTCGGTTTTGGGCTCAAAAACAGAGTAGATGGGTGCTTCGGTTTGTTCGGGCAAGGTGTTTAAAGCCATGACTCTATTTTTGACCTCATCGAGCAGTTCCCTTGGTTTGATGCCCGGTTCAACCTCTATGGTGACACGACCGATGTTCTCCATGGCCGTTGAACGTAGTTCTTTGACGCCCTCTAGGTCAAATAGTGCCTCCTCAATGGGGATGCAGATGGAGGTTTCGGTTTCGGCAGGACTGGCTCCGCGGTAGGGAACCCTCACGATGATGGTGTCGACGCTGACCGATGGGAAAAACTCAACCACCATGCGGTCCCTGACGGATAGGACTCCCAGCACGACGATGAACACCATCATCAAGTTGGCGGCGACGGGGTTGTTGACGAACCAGCGAATCACGTTCTAGAGGAGCCTCTTGTAGACTGGATGTTTGAAAACTTAGCCATGTTTTAGGAGCCCTCTTCTTGCTCTTTTTGCACGACCTTCACTTCCATTTGGTCGTGAACGATACCCAGAGGGATGGTCACTAAGCGCCAATGTTTAAGCCAGTCTGCGCTCTTTAAGAAGATCTGTTGGGGGGTTTCCCAAAAGGGTCGCAAGCCTTGGAGTTCTAAGCGGTTTTGATCATTGACGATCCAGATCTCGTTGTCGTTAAAAATAGAGGAGCGGGGAATAGCGATGAGCTCATTGGGCACGACCAGCTCTAGGCAGGCCTCCACAAAACTGCCGAGCCTGAGCTGTGGGCCAACTTTAGGGTAGGGGTTGTCGACTTCTGCGATGGCAAAGCGCTGCCGAGAGCTGTTGTCAATTTGTTCATCCCAGCGGGTGATGTGGGCTTCCCAAAGGTCGTCATTGATGGTGGAAGATAGCATCACTTTAAGGGGCAGCTTGAGCAGGGTTTCGACTTTCGCGAGTTGACGAGGTTGGAAGGGCAAACGGACCTCCACTTTATCGGTGTTCAAAAGGGTGAGCACCGTTTGCCCCGGGTTGACGGTCTCGGCCAAGTCGCTGCTCCGGTTGAGCACTAAACCATTGTATGGGGCCAACAAAGTGCTGCGCCGCAACTGGGTTTCACTGAGCTCCAAGGCCGATTGGGCCGCCTCCAGTTGTACTTCTTTCAAATTCAACTGCGGTTCCCTGCTCAGCAGCGGACTGGCTTTGTCATCTCGTTCTAGGCGTGTCCAGTTGCTTAGGGCTTGTTCGCGGCGCGCCTTTTCTTCTAGCAGTTCCAGTTGCTTGGCGGCCAGATTGGTCTTGGCTTTGAGTTGTTCGTTTTTCAGCTCTAGGGGGTCCAGTTTCATCAACCATTCGCCGCGTCGCACAAAAGAACCCACCCTTGCATTGGCGGAGATGGCGATGATTTCGCCGCCAACTCGGAAGGGCAGGGAGGAGGATTGGTGAGCCGTAACGGTGCCGCGACTGATCAGCTTGATGGTGGTGCTTTGTGTTTCTGGAAACTGTGCTTCGACATTGATCAATCTTGCCCGCTTGGGTTGTGGTTTGAGTTCGACTTTCTGAGAGGCGATGAAACGAGCTGCAAAGAAAAAGCAAAGTCCCAAGGCTCCGGCTATGGCACAAGTTTTTATCCAATTCATCGTTATTTTATCCTCGGTTTGATGATCAACGATCGATGTTGGTGGTGTTCGTTTTTTCCAGGTCCTCGGCTGTGGCCGGTTCCGCTAGGGCAAGGTGGAGTTGTAAGCGTTGACTCCAGAGCTCGAAGCGGCTGCGCAGCTTTTCGTTGTTCAGTTCGATCACAGCTAGTTTTGCACGCTGGAAAACAGAAAAGTCGACCAAGCCCAAGCGGTAATCTGAAGCTGTGGTTTGTTCCCTCAAACGACTGAAGCGGAGGTCATCCTCTATATTACTGAGTTGCTGGACCAGGGTGTTTATCTTGGACAACGCTCGTTCGACTTCGAGTAAAGCGTCGAGGATAACGGTGCCATAATCGGCCAAGGCTTCGGCGGACTCGGCGTCCCTAAGCCTAATTTGAGAGATAAGGCTTCCACCATCGATCAAGGGAGCGGTGAGGTCACCGGCGAGGTTCCACAACAATTGGTCCCAGTTCAATAGCTGGTTGAATTTGGGGCTGATGAAACCCAACTGTGAGGTCAAGCGCAGACTTGGCCAACGACTTTTCCGCGTCATGCTCAGGCGGTAGTGGCAACTGCGCCAGCGCAGTGCTGCCGTTCTAACATCTGGACGTCTTTCTAAGACTTGGGCGGGCAGATCAGGTTGAAGCTGCAGTTGCCCCTCGGGCCAACACAGTTGCGCCGAAAAGTCATGGTGGTGTGGCTTTCCCATGGCTCTAGCAAGTTCCAAGCACTGCTGCCGATATTGTTCTTCTGCATTTTTCAGGTTCCTTTGGGATGAGGCCACAGCACTTTTCTGGCTCATCAATGAGCTTAGGGGTTCCCGACCTAGCAGGTGAGCTTGCTCAGCATCGGTCAAAAGCTGTTCTTGAAGTTTTTGTGTTTGTTGGGCAGAGTTCAAGAGTTCTTTTGACAACTGGGCTTGTAACCAAGCGCTAACGATCTCTGCGGTGACCGATAGGGAGACTCCACGCAGTAGCTCTCGTTGGCTCGCGATATTGAGTTGTTCCAGTTGCCTTTCATCGGCCAGTTGTCCCCACAGGTCAAGTTGCCAACGTGCACGCCATTCTGCTCGAAAGGAGCGGTTGGGGGTGAAGTTATTGAAAGGATTTGAGGATTCGGTTCTCTCTTGGTTTTGGGCTTGAAGCGATGCGTCGACTTGAAGCTTTGCTTTAGCATCGGTCACTCCAGCTCTGGCGAAGCTTTGGGTCAGGCGTGCACGAGCCGCCTCCATTTCTGTGCTACTCGATAAGGTCTGTTGAACCGTTTTGAGTAAATTGGGGCACTGCCACTGTTCTAGCCATGGTCGAGAGGACTTGTTAGAGGCTGTGGTGAAGGTGCTCGACCATTGAGGGGGTGTGCTGATGGGTTGCGGAGGTGACTGGGGCGCAGTGTTGTGTTTGCCGAAAGGTGTGCAGCCACTCAGGGATAAACAAATCAGCAGAGGGATGGGTCGCATGAGCTTCGAAAAAAAAAGAAAAGCCGGCGCCCCACCATGAGGTCACCGGCTCTTAAAAAAAAAATAGTGATCTTAAATCAACAGGGTTGACTCAGCTCGCTCGATTTGTTTCTAAAAATAAACCAATATCTTCTGTGTTGTCTTGGGCAAACTGTTGGTAGCCTTTTTCTTTGAGCTGTTCGAGTAGGTTCAACCAAGCTCCGTGGTCCCAGAATTGACGACCATCTAGCCAAGATTGTAAGAAGTTGCTCAAGCCTTCTGGCCAACTGCTTTTGCTGCTTGAACTCTCAACCACTGGAGCGACAACTTTAGCTGCCGGTTTCTTGGTGGCCCTAGTCTTAGCTTGGCTCGTGGTTTTCACCGCCGCCTTTTTAGCTGTTTTGACTTCCGTTTTCACCGTAGTGCTGGCTTTCTTTTGAACCGATGCTGCAGGAGCACTTTTTGTCTTGCTCGCCGCAGTGGTTTTTGGAGTAGCCGGACTTTTTTGACCTTGAATGTCTGCTTTGTATTTTTTCACCGCTAATTTTGCCTCTTCAATAGAACTTTGACACTTTTTTAAACGCGCTTGTAACTTATCTAGGGGTTTTTTTTCTGAACGAGCAATTTTGATGTTGCCCTGGAGTTCCTTTTTCTGCTCAGTGAATTTCTGGACTCGCGCAACGGCCTGACTGAGCCTTAACTTAAGTTGTTTAATGGTAGCCATGGGATTTTTTTAATGGGGTAGTTTAATAGTAAAAAGTCTTCCTATCGTGAAATAGGCTCTTGATGTTTTTTTTGCCTTTATTAGCATTCCGAAGAATGGAGTTTATTTATCGGTTTTCGTTGTACCTTAGTTTTTATTCAAAGCTTGAGCCGAGGTGAGGTGTTTAAGCGTGACTTTCTTATTAAGCTAGTGTAACAAAATAAGATGAGTTGTGCCTATTTGCTCTGTTTGAGATCATGTTGAGTTGTTAAGCGCGTATTTAAAAGATGAGCGAGGATCCTTCAAGGGTCAATACATGGTGGTTGAGCGAAGGGGTTACACATCTCCTCTGTGAAGGCTATCGATGAGCACCATAAAATCTGCACATGACGATGTAACAGATAGAATTCATGATAATCTGTGGTTCAGTTTTCAGTTATGGAATGATTTGAACAATGAAATCGAGTACCTTTGGGGCGTTGGTTGCGGTTTTTGTGATCTTGACCTTATCTTATTTCTTTTCCAACAGCATGGGTAGCCATGATCAAGGTCATGGGGGGCACGGTCATCATCAGCACCAGGCTGCTCCCCACGGTGGATCTTTAGCGGTCCTTGGCGATAAAAAGCGTCACCTTGAAATCCTTTTTGATGGGGAAAAAGGTGAACTGCTTGTCTACATATTAGGCCCCGAGGCCAGAGAGGTGGTGTCCGTCGAACAGTCGCACATCGAGGTTAAAATCCCAGCTGTTTCAAGTCAGACCTTGAAGCTTCAATCAGCAGGCTCATCCCAAGAAGGTGAGACCAAGCTGTGGCGCTCGCCCTACACTCTAAAGGATCAGCGTTTATCCGGCGTTTTCCATCTCGATATCGAAATCGTTGAACTTGTGATCGATGGTGTGAGCTATCCCCCTATTGCAAAACACCTCCATTGATGTTAGCCTAGCGGCGATGGCCATCTTCAACGACGGCCATCGCTGCTAGGTGAGCCGTGGTCCACGCGGCCTGAAAATTAAAGCCTCCAGTGATGCCGTCGATGTTCAAGACTTCTCCCGCAAAAAAAAGTCCTTTTTGTTGTTTGCTCTCCATACGTTTACAGTTCACTTGTTTGAGGTCGACTCCACCACAAGTCACAAACTCCTCCTTGTAAGGAGATTTTCCTGTTACGCTGAGTGTCCACTGCTGCAAGCCCAGTTTCAATCGTTTCATTTGTTTGGCGTTGAGTTGTTTCCAGCGGGTGTTGTCGTCGATGTTCAGCTCCTTTAAGACGTGACACCATACTTTTTTTGAGAGTCCAAAATGGCCAAATTTGGCCAAGCTTTGTTGCCCTTGTTTTTCTTGCTTTGTGGATAGTTCGTGGTCGAGGTCAGCGTCTGGAACAAGGTTGATGCTCAACTCTGCTCGGTAGTGGTTGTCGAAGAGCTCCCTCGCCCCGTAGGATGTTAGGCGCAGGACGGCGGGACCGCTCAAACCTTTGTGGGTGAACAAAATAGGGCCTCTCTCGCGCATGGTTTGTCCTTGGGGCAGCTTGAGTGTCAATGAGGCGATCAGAGAGCTGCCGGCCAAGCTGGTGAGCCCCGGCACCTTGAGTGAGAAAATAGATGGGCGTCTGGGGACGAGTGAGACCCCTAATGTGTCGAGGCACTTGTAGCCGGCCTCGGAGCTGCCGGTAGCCATGAGAACCGCGTTTGACTCGAACACGTCGTTGCTTGTTTTGAGTGTGAAGGCCGAGTGGTTTTTGCTGATGGAAACGAGGGGGCATCGGGTGATGAGTTGGGCTTTCTGAGTGCTGGAGCGCAGCACATCGATCACGGCTGTTGAAGTGTTGGCTTCGGGAAACATGCGACCGTCAGCTTCGGCGACGGTATTGCAGGACCTGGCCTCGAACCAATCTAAGGTTTGTTTAGGGCCAAAGTGATGAAATGGACCGAGCATCTCCTTCGATCCCCTAGGGTAAAAGGCGACGAGCTCTCTTGGGTTGAAACAGGCATGGGTTAGGTTACAGCGACCCCCTCCAGAGATTTTAACCTTGCGCAAGGTCTGAGGCCCGGACTCTAGGATGAGCACCTTGGCCGTAGGCCAGTGTTCGAGGCATTGGGCTGCTGCAAAGTGACCGGCGGCACCTGCGCCGACAACCACAAGATCCCAACAGGGCACTTTGGACTTCATGGTATGGTTTGGAATCCCTTTGTTGCTCAGGTGGAAGAATTTTCACTGAGCAGGGTCTGCTCTAAGGTCTCGGATCGTCCCTCCAAGACCAGATCTCGAACGATTTCTCCACTGATGGGCGTGAGTAAAACTCCATTGCGGAAATGTCCCGTGGCGATGGTGAGCCGCTCGTTGACTCGCTTGAAAAGGGGTTGGCCGGCATTGAGTCGTGGCCACAAGCCGGTCCAGGTTTCCTCAACCTCACATAACTCCAAGTGGGGTAAAAGTTTCTTTGCACCTTGGATCGATTTTGCAATGTTGTGCTCGTCGTCGTTTTGATCGGATTCGGTGTTCTCCATGGTTGAGGCGACGACGATACTGCCGTCTTGTCTTTGCACGGCATAAGTGGAACCAGAGTGTAAGAAACGGCGTAAGCGACATCCTGGGTGGGCTGAAAAGCGCAGCATTTGACCTTTAACGGGCTCACTTTTCAGTTCGAAGCCCGCAAGTTTTTCAAGTTGAGGGGTCCATGCGCCGGCGGCGAGAACGATGTGATCAAAGCCAATGGATTTGCCGCCATCGAGCTGGAGTTCTGGTCCGGAGATGCACCGGACTTGAACCTTAGATTGGCGTTCAGCCCCTAGGGCGCGACTTGCTTTACCCAGTTGGTGGCAAACCTGCCGGGGGTCGACGTGTCCACCATCGACGGCGTAGGCTCCGATGAGCCTTGGGTTTAGGGCTGGCTCTTTCTCGGCCAAGGCCTTGCTCTCCCACCATGTGAATTGAACACCAGCTGCTCGCAATCGTTCTATCTTTTCGCTGAGCTGCTGTTGTTCTTGGAGGTGACTACAGGGGAGCCAACAGCCTGAGCGGTGCAGGTCTAAGGATTCATGAGGGGCCAATGCTTCGGCAAAATGTTGCCATCGTTCTAAACCTCGCTTGCAAAGGCTCCATAGTGAGGTGGCGGCGTCGGCTTCATTGTGGGGTGCCAAGGTGCCAGCGGCCGACCAAGACGCCTCGGAACTCTCACGGTTGGCATCAAAGATGGTGACGGAGCAACCTGCGCGAGCCAAATGCCATGCACTCGACAAACCAATGATGCCGGAGCCAATGATTGCAATGCTAGGGAGAGAAGCCATGGTCTTAGCCTCATCAACATTGTAAGTTGGCAAGGGCGGTGCTCACTTGGAGTGGCTTGTTTGGGAGACGGCAAATGTGGTGTCAGAGCAAAATAACGGTTCCCATTATCATGCCCTTTCTCATTATCTCTTGTGCGTAAAAAATAACCATGCCCTTGACCTGTGGAATTGTTGGTCTACCCAACGTCGGTAAGTCAACCACCTTCAATGCTTTGACTAAGGCTGGGGCCTCCGTGGCCAATTATCCATTTTGCACCATCGAGCCAAATTCCGGTGTGGTCGATGTTCCCGATGTCCGCATGGAGAAGATCTGTGAAATGATCCCACCACAGCGTCGCATTCCTGCTACGGTAGAGTTTGTCGATATCGCCGGCTTAGTTAAAGGTGCGAGCAAGGGTGAAGGTTTGGGCAATCAGTTTTTAGGCAACATCCGCCAAACTCAGGTTATCGTTCACGTGGTGCGCTGCTTTGAAAATGGAGACATCACTCACGTCGACGGAAATGTTGATGCCCTGCGCGATATCTCAACCATCGACACCGAGTTGATCCTCTCGGACTTGGAGTTTATCGGAAAACGTTTGGAGAGCCTCAAGAAAAAAGTGCGTGCCGGCGACAAAGACGCCGCCGTTGAGCAGACGGCCCTAGAGGGGGTTGAAAAGCATTTGGGTGAGGGGCTTCCCGCTCGTGTGATGGACTTGAGCGATGAGGAGCGCGAGCAACTCCAGAGTCTCAATTTGATCACGGCCAAGCCTGTGCTTTATTGTTGCAATGTGAGTGAAGACGATGTCGTGTCTGGTAACGATCAGGTAGAGCAGGTCAAAGCTCATGCTGCTAAAGAATCCGCAGAAGTGGTTTGGCTTTGCGCTTCTATCGAAGCTGAGATCGCTGAACTAGACGATGAAGCTGATAAGGCTGAGTTTTTGGAGTCCCTCGGTCTTGAGGCTTCGGGTTTAGGGGTGCTGGCTCAAAAGGGTTACTCTTTGCTGGGTTTGCAAACCTACTTCACGGCCGGTGAGAAAGAAGTCCGTGCTTGGACGTTCCGCGAAGGTTGGAAGGCTCCTCAATGTGCTGGTGTTATCCACACGGATTTTGAGAAAGGTTTTATTCGCTCAGAGACTTATCATTATGATGATCTGGTGGAGTACAAGTCCGAAAAGGCCATCAAAGAGGCCGGCAAGATGAGAGTTGAAGGCAAGGAGTATGTGATGCAGGATGGTGACATCGTGCATTTCCTATTTAATGTGTGATCAATCTGTTATTACATATAGAGATAAGTTGTATTCTTTATATTAGCAAAACTGCCTAAAATCGACATTGCTCTATCACTATGCCTATGGCACAGTGATAGAGCAATGTCTGTCCCATTCAACCTAGAATTGAGTCACTGCATATTGCCAAGTCTAGAGGTTTACCGACACCGATTTTAAGCCGAACCACAGTCTTGTTAAACTATTTAACGCCAAGATTGCAGGTGCCGATGGTGACTTAAAATAAATTTTGGTTTTAATACGACACTGACATGACTTCAGGTAAAGAGACAGAATCCAAAGATAAATGTTCAGTTGTAACTAATGATGTTACGACTGGGCCTGTGGAGACTGTAAAAAAGCCACAAACCTCAATGGATTTTTCAATTAAAGGTTCTTGTGAATTGGATCGTTCTTGCAGCGACTCGGACCCTGAGCAAAGTTGTTGTGAGTAACTATCGTTTTTATGTTTAGTGCTTGAGGAATAAGTCCTCATTACAAATTTTTTTGTCTTTTTAATCGGCCCACATTCACCGCCGAAGACAAAGCTTCAAATCATCATGATTTCCTTAGACTGGAAAGATTTTTGTGATACCCATTTAAGTCGGTTTAGTAAAGGTGTTTTTTACAATCTGACCGTATCGCTGATAAAGAGAACAGAGACAGCAGAAAAATGTAGTTCGGATTTGATGAGCTAGCCTAAAAATGTTTTCTTTGATGATCGATGATCAAAAAAACACCTCAAGAGCAAAGGTGAAGAGCTATTTAGAATACCTGATCAAACATCTTTTTTAGAAAAGTGACAGGGCTTTAAAGTTCAATACAGCATTTTTTAGTTGAAAATATATAAAGATTTACTCAAATTTTGCCAACATTTCAATATATACCATTTTCAGGTTACTTATACTCTCTTTTAAGTGAAACAAACCTGACCTTATTTGTCTAGGTAAAAAAAATACTGGTTTCGCTACAAAATCCATAAAACACTTCTCAATTTTTTTTTAGTTTTATGACAAAAGAGAATGCTCTCCTCAATTGCTTTCAATATCTCGAAGAATGGGAAAAAGAAATGTCGATTTTACACCAACAACCATTCTTAAAAAGTAAACCATACCAAGTTGTTTTTGAACATAACACTGTCGCTGTTCACGGCTGGGGCCATCTGGAAAAAGACCTTCCAGATAGCAAAAAATACGGCATCAAGTTTGAGTACAAGGACACCATCCCTAATAACGGCAATGCCCATGAAGCGCATGCGAGCGGATGAAGACTTAGCCTTTTCGCTTCTGTGGAAACCTACACACCACAGAAGCGAACGAAGCACCACTTGTCCTAAAAAGGACTAATTTAGGGGTGAAATTTTGTAAGAGACTTCGGTAGTCCTTCAGTCAAAATTCTATCACCCCTCACGACTTCAGCAGCGGTTTGAACGAGGCGAAGATAATAGTCTGAAGGCAAGCCTTCCATGTCTAAAAACTTTCCTATTGGAGGGCGATTAGAGCACTTAAAGATCGCCGTGCCTTCATCGACTTCGTCAAACATGGCCACATAGATCATGTTGCAACCATATTTTTGCGTCTGAACAATTTGTTCCCACATGAATCTTCCTTTAAGTCTCGGGATCTGCCCTAGTGGGCTAGAAGGGCCCAGAAGATTGGTCCAACTGAATCCGGGAAAGACCACAGGCAAAAAATCAATATTGTGAGCTTTACACCAGCGGGTGTCACCGGGGTAATATTTTTGAGCGTGCAACCGTGCTGATTTGATCGTTCCAAATCTCCCCACAGCCCATGGACTGATCACATCGGCCTTAGCTAGCACCCTAAGGTAATCTTCATCGTTGATGGTGTCTGCACCTTGCTCATGCCACGTAGGCGGTACCCCCAACATCACACTGCAACCTTCGGATTTAATAAAATCGATGGCACGTTCGCAATCTTGCAAGTTATAACGACGGTTGTCGTTGAAACCGATGCCCCAAATGGCGACCAAAGGTTTGCCCTTGTGGTTCAAATAGGCTGGGTCTTTTGTGATCTCTGCAATGGAGCTCAACTCTTTCCAATCAGCCTCTAAAAGGTCTATGCCATCTGAACGGATGCCGGATAAGTCATACATCACCGCATAGGCTCTGCCATAGCGATTCGCGGATTCTCGAGCGTGCATCAAGATTTTACTTTTATGATCCCGCAGTTCTGGGCTCTTGAGCCCAGGCACAAAACGCTGCATGAAAACACCATCCATATTGTATTCTTTCATCCACCTGAAATGACGATCCACGGTCTTCGGGTGGTATGAACTGAACAATTTTGCTACAGAACCATCTTTGTATTTGAAGCCCGTATCGAAGAGTTCATCGGCATCATACTCACGGGTATCGGGCCAAGCATCAATGGTGATTTTGCCAGGCATAGGCCTTTGCTTTCCTCTGCCCCAATGAACCCAACCCACTTTGGACCCGTCCCCTTCACAGCCAAACCAGCCCTGATAACCACACATGACTTTGCCATCTAGAGAACTCACATCAACACCCTTGATGGACTCACCTCGAAAAGGATGAAGAACACCATCTTCTATGTTAAAGCCAAAGGCACTTGCCGAACAGCAAAACAAGGCTAAAGGTAGTCTCAGCCATCTATTGGAGCACTTCATCATTATGAGCATCATATGGTCTGTAGTGTAGCAAAGCATAGAAGAGTACCGTTGGATTTAAAAGAACAACCAATAAGTATTCCTTTTAAGGTATATTTTATCCAGATGAAGTCAAGGAGCCAAACAAATTTCTGCGTCATGAGTCATAGGGAGATGAGCGGAATGGTTTTAGGGATAGAAAAAGAAAATGCGAATAGTCTGTACGAGGCATACAAGCTATGATCCTATAAGTGCTAAAACTTCGGCAGGAAGTACTTTATGAAAAGATATGCTGAATGTGAATCAACGTTAGAGTTGAATAACTCCAAGAAGTGCCATTACATAAGCTAGAGCATTTTTTAATGTCACTTCAACATCTTGTTTCTCGCCGAAAACGGTAAGCTAAGCCATCACGCTTCACCAAAATAATTGAGCACAAGTAAAGGGGTTTTCGCTTCATCTGAATCCTTGAGGGAGACCTTAAAGGAGATTTTCCAGTCATTGAGTTCTTGATCGTCCTGCAGCATTTGATCGATCAACCAACACTCGTCACTTTTTTCAACAGAGGTGTGCCGCAGCGCTCTGCCCTCTGGATCTAAGCGGAATGAGCCATGACCTTCGCGGTAGCTTTGGTGGAGTTCTTGGAATCTGGTTGCCGTCCAGATTTTGCCTTCGTCGTCCACTGGACGTTTTCCTTCAGGGAGGTCTTCGATCAAAGCGTCTAGGGCATCTTCGTAAGCTAAACGCTGCAAACTGGACAGCCATGAGAATATCCTGGCACGGATCGATGCCAAAAATGTACTGCTGTCGGCACTGATGCCCTTGGGGGCACCCATGGGAGTGGCTTCTTCTTGCACTTTAACCACATGATTGGGGTTCTGCAGTCTCTCCCACTCGTCGAGCAGACTCGAGTCCGTGCGCCTTATGGTGTCACCGAAATAATTCTCCATCTCGAGCACTTGTTCGGTTTTGGCTTCTTTGGGGACGGTGTGCAACAGCACTTTATAAACGCCGTTGAGGTGACGGAGCAACAACCCTTCGGCCCGTTGCAATCCGTATCTTTTGATATACCCAGAAAAGGTCAACAGTTCTTCGATAAACTCCCGCGCTATAGACTTTGGCCTGACGTTCTCCTCTTCTAGCCATGGGTGCTCAGTGGCAAAATCGTTGAAACTGTTGTACAGAAACTCACGCAAGGGTTTAGGGTGCTCCATTTTATCCAACTCTTCGAGGCGACGTTCATACTCCATGCCTTCAGCCTTCAGTTCGGCCATTCTTTCGGTTTTGGCTCGGTCGAGTTGTTTGCGCAGGATCGGAGTCGGGTCTTCTAATATCGACTCGACCAAGGTGAGCAGATCGAGGTGGTAGCTGGCTGAGTTGGGATCCAGATGGGTTATGGTGTTCAGTAGGAAAAGCGATAGGGCTTGGTGCATAGAGAAGTCCTCCTGCAGCTCTTCACTGAGGAGAACTTTGGCACCGGATGCCGGCCGCTGATCAGGAGCTAAGACCTTCACCACACCGTGGTTGAGCAGAGAGCGAAACAATTGGAAGGCACGGCGTCGATGCTCCGACTTTCGCTTTGGGGTTTCGTGACACTCGGCGATCAGGCGCCTTAAGGCCAGACAGCCATCGCCGTCGCGGGCAAGAATTTGCATCAACATGCCGTGGTTCACCTCGAAGCGGGACTCCAAGGGTTCTGGGGTGGCGTCGATCAATTTATCAAAGGTGTTGCTATCCCAAGGTACAAAACCCTTTTCCGGCGCTTTGCGACGAACCAGCTTTTTGCCACTACTTTTGGATTTCCGTTCCAGTTTGATGTTTTCAATCACGTACTCAGGGGCTTGGGCAACGACGTAACCGATGTCATCGTAGCCTTTTCGCCCTGCTCGTCCGGCGATCTGATGGAAGTCCCGTGCCGTCAAAATCGAGGTGCCTTGGCCTCCGTATTTACAGAGTTTGGTGAAGAGAACCGTGCGAATGGGGACGTTCACGCCGACGCCCAAGGTGTCGGTTCCGCAGATCAGTTTTAGCAGTCCCTTTTGGGCCAAGCGTTCAATGAGGATACGGTACTTTGGCAGTAAACCGGCGTGATGGATGCCAATGCCCTGGCGCAACCAGCGTTTGATGTCCGGGCCGTGGGGGCTAGAAAAACGGAAATCAGCGGTGTGTTTGGATATCTCGCGACGTTCTTCCTTTGTGCACAAATCGAGGCTGGTGAAGCTCTGGGCATTTTTTGCGGCCTCGGCCTGGGCGAAGTGAACCACATAGATGGGTGCCTTGCCGTTGTCGACCAATTCCTGTGCGATGCTTGGCAGTGTCGATTCATTGTACTGAAATTTAAGAGGAACCGGACGTTCCTGTCCCTCCACGGCCACGGTCTCCCGTGCCGTTCGGTCCTCCAATTCCCTCTCGAAAAATCTAGAGTTACCCATGGTGGCGGAGATGAGGAGGAAGCGTGACTGGGGTAGGGTGAGCAAGGGCAATTGCCAAGCGGCACCGCGGTGAGGGTCCGAGTAATAGTGAAACTCATCCATCACCACATCGATGATGGGGCAGTCCTGCCCTTGGCGCAGGGCCATGTTGGCCAAGATCTCAGCGGTGCAGCACAGGATGGGAGCGTCTGGATTCACCGTGGCGTCACCGGTGGATAGACCAACTTGCTCCGGCCCGAAGAGGCGGCAAAGGTCCATCCACTTTTCGTTGACGAGGGCTTTGACGGGGCAGGTGTAAACGGCCTTGCGTTTTTTATGGATGGCTTGTAAAAGCATGGCGCTGGCCACCAAGCTTTTACCGGAGCCGGTCGGTGTCTTTAGGATGACATTTTTGCCTTCAAAGAGTTCCAAAATAGCCGTTTCTTGGGCGGGGTAGAGCTCTATGCCACGCTCGATGGTCCAGTCGATGAACAGTTCCAGCAATTCCGCAGAGTTTGCGGGGTTGGAATCACGTAATTTATCGCCAAGGTTTGCTTTCATGGCCGTGACGCTAAGGAGCTTGCCAAGGGTGCAAACCACCTCCGTTCCCCATGTGGAGAAAAGGTGAGCTTCTGCTGCGATAGCCAATCACATGTTGGGTTAAAACGTCCTCGGATTTGAAGCTAGTTCGAGTTTGGAGACCTTAGGGAGCTGACGTTAATGGCTCCCCAGTTGCTTCGCCATCTTGTCTATGGCGCCGAGGTTGACTTTTCCCGTTCCCAGCATGGGGATGGAGTCGACTTTTTCAAGCTGTTGTACTTTACAGATGTTAGAAAAGCCACTTTTTCGAAGCTGATGGTTGACGCTGGGCAGGTCGATATCGATCACAGAAAAAAGAGTGATAAGGGGCCTTTGTCCGTCCCTTTCTTGTGCGTGAAGGACAAAGGCGGGGCCATCGGCCTCGACATCGTGACCCATTTCGGCTAAAGAAGACTCCATCGCCGGCAAACTGATCATCTCTCCGGCGACCTTAACGAAACGTTTCAACCTCCCCGACAGGGTCAGGTTACCCGAGTCGTTGATGAACCCCAGGTCGCCGGTGTTGTACCATTGCTCTCCTTCAATCGTGATGAAGGGGTCTGGAGCGTCACCACAATAACCGGAAAAGATGTTGGGCCCTCTGGCTAGGATGAGTCCCCTTTGTCCATTGGGAAGAGCTTGGTGGCTTTGAAGGTCAACCACTTTGAGCTGGACCGATGGCAATGGTTGCCCCACGCCACCGCTCTTTTGGCCAGGCCGATTGATGGTCAGCACGGGTGCGCACTCGGTGATGCCATAACCCTCGAGGATCTCTGCTCCAGAGCCCAAAGCCTCCACCCGTTGGACTAAGTTATCAGGCATGCGCTCAGCGCCGACAAGAAAGGTTTTCACCGAAACGAGCTGGCCTTGTTTGGCTCCATTGATGACTCCGCCGACAAAAGTGGGGGTGCCGCATAGCTTTGTCACCCCGTAACGTTGACAGCCTTGGGCAAGGGATCTGTATTCCGTTGGATTGGGATGGAAGGCGATTCTAGTGCCGGTCAAAAGGGGAAAGAGGGTGGTGACGGTGAAGCCAAAGGAGTGAAATGGTGGCAGGAAACCATACATGACGTCGGTCTCATCAAAGGGTATCGCAGCTAAGGCATCCCGTATGTTGGATAAAAGATTATGGTGACTCAGGGGGACGCCCTTCGGGTTCTGTTCAGAACCGCTGGTGAAAAGCAGAAGCGCTTCTTCATGGCCATCTAGCTTTGAACAATCCAAATGTTTGAGCAGCAGTGATGTTGGTGCTTTGGCTTTGAGGGCGGCCATGACTTTGGCCTTAAGGTTCCAGTGCTTTGATTTTAGACTCTCCAGGGTGATGACTGCTGGGGACAGTTTGCCAAGCTCTATATTTTTGACCTTGCTCAAGAATGAACTGGAGCTGAGAACCCGACGCGCTCCGGCTTCGGAAAAAGCGTGTTCGAGGTTGCGACGACCTAGGGTCCAATTGAGCATGACCGGGGTTTTCCCGGCGATCATCAGGGCCATGGTGCAGATCGCGGCACTCGCAGATGCCGGTAGCATCACCGCGATCCTTTTTTCTGGCCATGTTTTAAAGGTATGTGCCATCATCAATGCTGCTATTTTGACTCGTTTGGCACTCAATACCCCAGACATGGGATCCGCGCATAGGCCAAGGTTTCCGAGTGCATCACAGCGACGGAGAAAAGCCTCTTGGCAACTGCTGGCATCAGCACAGTGGGGTTTGGGATACTTGAGATCTCCCCAAATCGTTGTCTTGTCGGTTTTGTTGCCGTTATCCACTTTGACGAGGGGCTGCCTTGATTGTTTCGTGCTAATGGGACTAATCTATTTGAAAATGTTAATTGAATACCACCAACGATGGATGACACCGCATGGCCAACGAGTTCACATCGAACGCTGACGTTTGTGTCTTTCAACATTCCAGATGGGTTCGTGGATGCGGTCCGGTCCACTCAAGGCGGTCACAAAACCATAGCGGCGATAGTGCTCTAGTGGCGTCCTCATGGAAGGTAAAAAATACAGGTTGAGCACGGTTCTGTCACGGCGTTGGGGAGGTGGACCACAGTGAACGGCGTTGGCGTTGCCAATGAAACTGGTGCCCTTTGGGCCGGTGACACGTTTGATTTGATGTTTAAAGGGGGCGATGCTCTGTTCGTTGAAGCGGTGAGCGGCATCGCTTTGGCAAAGCAATTTTCGGTTGCGGTTTGAGCCCACGATGGTGGAGAAGGGGCCGTCCTCATCTTGGACATCACTGAGGTAAGTGAAGCCTTTGAGTAGACCAGGTGGATGGTTGTCGGTGTGCCACTGCTGGGATGATTTGTCGTGAAGCTTGGGGGTCATTTTTGTTCGATACACTCCTAGGGAAAGGATGCGGTAGTGGCTGCCGTAGTAGCTTCTCAAGGCGTCGCCAAAGTTGTTATCTACCCATCCGATGAGTTGTTCTTGGTTCACCTTGGAGCAGAAGCTGCGGTGGTGAAGGTAGGCGATGGACTCTGACGCTTTCAGTTCCCGGTGATGCTCAATGAGCCTACCTTGGGATGTGCCGATGTTCCAGTTTGAAGCGCATTGTTCATCGACGATATCCAACACATCTTGGGGGGGACTGAGTTGCCCTAATTCTAGGACGCCGTCCTTCTTGAGTTGCTTGCCTAGCTTTTTATTAGGGCAACGCAACCGTGGGCAGAGCCACCAGTAAGTTTTGAAAGCCAAACGCCGTGCCGTTTCATCCTTCAGTCCCAAGTTGTATTTGAGCTTCCAACGCAAGATCGAGGGGATTTTTTCTTTGAGGTCGAGGTTGATGATGGCCATTGCTCGAGTTTATGTTTGAACCTTCGTGAATCAAGAACCACTTTTGGGCTAACACTTGGCGAGATGCGTTCTCTTGTCCTTGATTTAACTTGCAAAATGAATGATGAACATTTATTAACGATAAGGCCTTAGGGTCATGTCGCTGCTCTAATTATTATTCATAAGCAAAAAGATGCATATCGATCGCAGGAATTTCACGAAGCAAGTCGGCATAGGTCTCACTGCGGCAGCGGGTTTAGCCGCCTGTGGCAAGAAACGTCCCGGCGCCAAGGTTGGGGGAAACCAAAAGAGCTTCCGTTGGCGATTGGCTATGATCGTGCCGAAAACCTTGCCCATATGGGGGCCTGGACTGTTGGGCTTTGCCGACGAGGTGAGGGAAATGAGTCAGGGTCGCTTAGATATAAGGGTTTATGGAGCCGGAGAGCTGTTTCCCGCTTTAGAGGTTTTCGATCGCGTCCGCCGCGGTCAGGTTCAGATGGGCCATTCGGCAGCCTATTACTGGCAGGGCAAGATTCCGGAGAGTGTGTTTTTCACTTCGGTGCCCTTTGGTATGAATGCAAACGGGATGATGTCTTGGTTGGCCTGTGGCGGTGGTCAGGAGTTGTGGGACCGGCTATATGGAGCTGTGGGGCTGAAGGCTTTGCCTTGCGGTAACACCGGCGTACAGATGGGGGGTTGGTTTAAACGTGAGATCCAAAACTTATCGGACTTTCAAGGTTTAAAAATGAGAATGCCCGGTTTAGGAGGTAAGGTGATCGCCAAGGCCGGTGCTAAACCGATACTCTTGCCCGGTGGCGAGATCCTCACCTCTCTTCAGACCGGGGTGATCGACGCCACCGAGTGGATAGGCCCTTACCACGACTATGTGATGGGCTTCCCCAAGGCCGCAAATTACTATTACTCCGGCGGTTGGCACGAGCCGGGCTCGGTGTTGGAGCTCATCATCAACAAGTCAGCTTGGGAAGCCTTGAGTCCAGACCTGCAGGCCATCGTGTCGTCTGCGGCCTCAGGAGCCAATATCAAGATGTACACCCAGTGGTTGGCCAAGGATGCGGAGTATTTCCAAAAGATTAACAACGAGGGCAAAACCCAGATGCGTTCGTTTCCTCCTGAAATCATCAAGGCCATGAAGGGCTATGCCGAGGAGTTGAAAGTTGAGATTTCAAAGAGCTCGGACTTGGCAGGTGAGATTTACCGATCTTTCACGGCTTTTCAGGCTCAATATGAAGCTTATCAGGATGTGAGTGAGCGTGCCTATGCTCGCAATCAAAAAGCATGAGGGGCCTCGGCATGGTTTGCGCTTTCCTCGATAAGATCGGGCGCCTAGGCGGTCGGATCAGTGCAGCTCTAACCTTAGTGCTGGTGCTGTTGACGGTTGAGCAGGTTGTGGCCCGCTATTTCTTTAGCTCCAGTTCTATTGCCCTACAGGAATTGGAGTGGCATGCTTTTGGTGCGATATTTCTATTGTCGATGGCTTGGACCTATCAAAAAGATGGTCATGTTCGGGTGGATGTCTTTTATCAGCATTTTCCTCCACGGGTCAAAGCCCTTGTGAACCTTTTGGGTATTTGTTTTTTCACGATCCCGATCTGTTATTTTATGGTGCTTTACGGACTAGACGATGTCTGGATGGCGTATAACTACATCAACCCTAGGGTTGATGATTATTGGTCCTTGACTTGGTTTGGTCGTGACAGTTCCTTTTACGACACTGCTGCGACGTTTGAGTTGTGGCTGCGGACCTTCCTTTTGGTGGGTGAGGTGTCACCGGACCCCGGAGGTTTAGAAGCACGTTGGCTGGCCAGGGCGCTTATCCCTCTGGGCTTCACCTTTTTGGGGATTCAAGCTGTATCCCTGGCTTTGGGAGCACTTGTGGAGATTTTCGATGTTCGTGAGCCACGGGGAGAAGCTTGATGGCGTTACCTTTGCCGCTGCTCATGTTTGCAGCTCTACTGGTCCTGATCCTGTTGGGTTTTCCCGTTGGTTTCACCCTTGGTGGGGTGGCCATTGCATTCGGTTGGGCTGCTTCGTATTACGATCTGTTTTATACGGATGATTTTGCTTTTATACCCTCTAGGGTATTTGGTATTGTTAAAAACCTAACTTTGATCGCAGTGCCGATGTTCATCTTCATGGGCATCACTTTAGAGAAGTGTGGTTTGGCCAGGGAGCTCTTGGAGTCCATGCAAGTGCTGTTTAGGCGGATCCGCGGTGGTTTGGCGATCTCGGTCGTTTTTGTTGGGGCTCTTCTTGCGGCCTCTACGGGTATCGTCGGTGCGACGGTGGTCACGATGGGTGCCATGGCTCTGCCGACTATGCTCAAGTGGGGTTATCAGAAAGAGCTCGCCTGCGGCACCATTTCAGCGTCGGGAACCTTAGGACAAATCATACCGCCATCGATCGTGCTCGTGCTTTTGGGCGACATGATGAATGTTGATGTCGCCGACCTTTTTGTTGGAGCCATCGTGCCTGGCCTCTTGATGGTGTGTCTCTATGCCTTGTATTTGTTCATCCGTATCACTTTAAACCCAAGTTTGGCCCCTTTGCCCGAGGCGTCAAAACTTAACCCTGGATACGATGAGGGGCTAAACAAGAGGGTGATGTTGACCTTGATCCCGCCGGCATTCTTGATGCTCATCGTTCTGGGTAGTATTTTGGGTGGGCTGGCTTCTCCAACGGAGGCTTCGGCATGTGGTGCACTTGGTGCCTTGATTTTGTCAATATTGAAGGGTCGTATGGGTTGGTCCAAACTGCGAGAGATTGGTGGCGAGACGGCCAAGATGACCTCGATGGTGTTTACGATCTTGGTTGGGGCTCAGTTTTTTGGTGTGGTCTTCCGTGGTTTGAACGGAGATGTCATGATCGAGTCTTTGATCTTGGACCATGATATCCCCAAGGCTTGGGTGCTCTTGTCTGTGATGCTTTTGATGTTCACAATGGGCTTTTTTCTCGATTTTATTGAGATTTGTTTCATCATGATCCCCATCGTATCTCCAATATTGGTTGGTGTTCTCGGCTATGATGCGCTGTGGTTGGCGATTTTGATGGCCATCAATTTGCAAACTTCATTTCTGACCCCGCCTTTTGGTTTTGCTCTTTTTTACTTGAAGGGTGTTGCTCCTCCTGAAGTGAAAACCTCACATATCTATAAGGGGATTGTTCCTTTTGTGCTGTTGCAGATTCTCGCCTTGATATTGATCTCTTTATTTCCCGTTCTCGTGACCGGTCTCCCTGCTTGGTTTTTTGGCTAGAAGGCTATTTCGTTCTCGAATTTGATACGGTTTTGGCTAAGAAAATCAAGCTGGAAAAGGGTTGTTTTTAGACTTCAAATTCAAGTTAAGCTGTTCTATTTTAAAGCATTATAATAATGTTACTCTTTATGTTAACTCTGTTTTTTAAGCTGTTGTTTGATAAGCTTTGATGTTAAAACATTGTGATTTAAGGGAGACGGTAAACTGACAAAATAGCTAAACAAGGAAGAATCGATGTATCGTCAAATAATTTATTGCAGTCGATTAAAGTATGCATACGGAGTAAAAGATGTTTACACCATCTTGAAAAAATCTAGAGTGAAAAATGCCAGTCTAGGGGTGTCGGGCTTTCTTCTTTACAAAGATAATCACTTTTTGCAAGTGATAGAAGGCTTTAACGGATCTGTGTCAAATCTATTTCGAATAATACAAGATGACCTCAGGCACGAAGAAGTCAAATTGATTACGAATGATCGTACGCGACTTCTCCAGTTTGAAAATTGGTACATGGGTTACTCTTCTTTGATTGATGATATAAGCCTTGAAATATCAGAGTACCTCAGCTCAATCGGTCAAAGGGACGTGTTTGATCCTTTTAAAATACAGCCCAGTGAAGTGAGAAAATTATTTTCCTTATTTTCTAATGCGATTCATAATAGTTCCGAGGTTATTGTTTAGCTATAGATCGAGATGAAGCTTGTTGCCATTTGGTGTCAATGTTCTTGTCGTTTTGCTCGGTTCCAATACTGAACAAGGGTTCCGAGGGACTCGGTGTTGACCTTTTTTCCATCCAATGCCAAATTCTTTTCCATGATTTGAAAACGACGAGAGAATTTATGGTTCGTTTTATGAAGGGCAGCCTCAGGGTCGACCTTTAAAAATCGGCCTACCTTTACGGAGGCAAACAAGACATCACCGAGCTCCTGTTCGACCTGCGATTGATTTTCATTGTCGACGGCCTCTTGGAGTTCGCTGATCTCTTCTTTGAGTTTGTCTAAGGCTCCTTGGACATCCTGCCAGTCGAAGCCTTTTTTTGCCGCTCGACTTTGAATTTTGAGTGCTTTTTGTACGGCAGGAAGTCCTTTGGGTAAACGTTCATCGAGGGCTTCATGCTGATGGGCTGTTTCAAGATGACCTTTCTCTTTTTGTTTGATGATGTCCCAGTTTTGCATCACATCGTTGGAGTTGTTGACTTTTTTGTCGCCAAAGACGTGGGGGTGACGTCTTACCATCTTCTCACAGATGCCGCGCTCCACGGTATCCATATCGAAAGCGCCTCGTTCCTTGGCTAACTGGGCATGAAAGACGACTTGTAGCAAGACGTCTCCCAATTCCTCACAAAGGTGTTCGTCGTCACCTTCATCGATAGCTTCGCAGCATTCATAGCACTCTTCGATAAGAAAACGCCTCAGGCTTTGATGGTCTTGCTCTCTATCCCAGGGGCAGCCTGTCGGTGACCTCAAGGTTTGCATGATGCTCTCTAAGGAAAAGTCTTTGTGTTGTTGTGGGTTCATGGTTCACCTGATTTGTTATGGCTTCTTACACTATCGGCAAAGGGTTTTAGGAATAGATGGCTTAGCGAAAGGTAGATAGCGGTCCTTTCATTGAGTCTTTAGAAGCTTTGAGTAAAGCATATATGAAGATCACAGAACAAAGCCAACCGAGGTGAAGTTGGCTATCCAGTTGGGAAATGGAGACATAGCCAATGGAGAAGAAGAAAAGCAGCGCTGCTGCGGATCTCAAGATGTCGGCTTGACCTCCTTTTAGGGAACAGCCTCCCAGTGAGCATAGGGCCATCATCTTGACGGGCAGGAATAGGCATTCCTTATGATCTAGGGGGTGGACATATACGGTGACCGAGTTGCAGAGTCCTAAAAAACAGAACACGAATAGGCAAGGTAGCCACACGCTGATACGACTGCGAACGGCCTGTTGCTCATCGCTACCTAGTGCTTTAAACATGAGGCTCAGACGACTATATTTGTATAAAAAAAGAAAGATCAGATAAACCGACAGCACCAGCATGATCGTCGCTTCGAGAGAGGCTTGGGGTGCTCTCGTAGCTCCCGTTATAGGGGGAATGAGCACAAGCAGGAAAAGACAGAGGTGAATGGTGAGCAGTGATGCCAAGGTGGACGAGAGTTTTAAGAAGCCCATTAAAAAACCATTGAGGAGACCGAGGAGGTATCCCAACATGAGCGTGCCCAAAAGGGCGAATTCCACTAGGCCCGAGTCGACCCACATCCATTGAAAACATAAACAACACAAGGCATGAATGGCTCCAATAGACCAGTCTTGCCTTCCGATCAGTTGGCAGAGCACCATGCCAGGCATCATGATGATCATGGGGAGGAATGCTTTAAAGCAGTCCTCAAATTGATCCTTTTGGAGGGGCCAATTGAGATAAGTCGGTGTCATCAGGAGGATGATCGATAAAAAGCACAGAGTGATCGTGAAAAAGAAAGAACCCCTCATGGACTCCACGCCCTAGGAAAAGTGATTTCAAAGCGACAGCCCTTGTTTTTGTTGTTGCGACAACTGACCTCTCCGCCATTGTTCTCAGTTAGATTTTGAACGATGCTGAGGCCCAAGCCCATGTTGTGATGTTGATGGCCTTTGGTTGAATAAAAGGGTTGAAAGAGTTGCTGCGGCTCAGCTTTCAAGCCAGGCCCATCGTCGATAACTGCAATGGTGAGCATCGTATCTTCGTCTTTTTCAAAAGCATAGGTTTCGATGTCAATTCTACCATGATCACCAATAGCATCGATGGCATTTTTGATGAGATTGAGTAGGATCTGCCGACACTCGGTGGCGTTGCTCTCAAGTTCTAGCTTTCCTGTCGCATCAAATTCAAGCTCGATATGACGCTCTTTAGCCGTTGGCCTGAGGAGGCTCAACAGGTTATGGATCATCTCATGGCAGCAGAAAATACTGCGTTGTTCACTTTTTTTAGCGTGGATAGCCGACAGTTGTGAGACGATCAACTTCATTTGTTCAAACTCTTGTTGCAATTGATCGGATAGGGCCTTGGGCAGTTGGCTTTGCACCTTTTGACTGTTTAAAAGCCCCATACAAATCTGTAAAGGGTTGTTGATCTCGTGGGCTACACCAGCCGCTAAAAGTCCTGTTGCGGCAAGAGCTTCTTGGCTACTGGCTTTTTGTCTCAGCTTCTCTAGGGCGCTGATGTCCTCCAACATCAATAATTTTCCTTGAAATTCGTCACCATCCCAGATTTTCTGGGCACAGGCTTTGATCGTCTTGGGTTCGCCATTGGTGTCGAGTTGTTGGGGAACGATATTGAATGTCGAGGTCTGTAACCCTTCCCCTAAGTGAAGAAAAAATCGATGGAGTTCGGGGCAGAAGCTCTCTAGGACAGGGTCGATGTGGGTGAGACTTGAACTTTCTTTCAGTCCGAAGAGATGTTTTGCGCTGTGATTGCAGATCAACAACTCACGATCGGGGTTGACCACGAGGATGGGTTGGGGCAAATCTTTGAGTAAGGTCCGGTTGCCCTTGAGGTTTTGTTGAAAAAGTTCGGCTGTTAGGTATTGGTGCTCAAAGTCAGACATTTCAGACATGCAGATACGGATCAGGCTCAGTTGATCGATGTGCTCAAAGGCTTCGTCCAAGAGGGTTTTTCCCGATTTGATAACAATGACTCGATCTGGCTTTTGGTCGAGTTGGTCGAGGTTGTTGCCAAGGCGTAATACGCTCAAGTTGTTATGCAATTGACAGGACTTTATGAGGTTTTCGGCTTGGGCTCGCCTTTGTGGACTCAACCAGTTGAAAAAATCATAAAGGACGAGAAGTTTTGGCTGCTTAAAATGGAGGGTTAAAAACAACATCAAAAATAGGCGTTCGGATAGGTCCAGTTGACGCATCTGGACTTCGGGATCGATAGAGGGTGGGTATGGAGCCAATAGCTCCCGACATAAATCAATGGCTTTTTGACGGTGCTTCAGGAAAAAAAGGTGGTTCCAGAAAAAGTGACCATGGTTGGCCTCTAGGGAGATCTGTTCAAAGACATGAAGATCTTTGATGCCATAGCAGTTGGAGTCCAAGCTGGCGATATTAGCGAAGTTCTGCAATGATCGCAAGCTGATATGATAGCGATTGCCCTCGACTTCGATGAGGCCAGAGAAAGGTCTTTCGGAGCCCATGAGCACTTGGGAGAGGTGACGAAGGCTTTCTTCGGGGTAGCCCATGAGCAGGGTGTCTTGACCCGAAAAAAAACACAGGTTGAGCTTGTCCAGGTGGGTGTGTTGAGTCTCGACGATACTGAGGTCGAGGATGCGAATGAGAGGTGGGTGCAAGCTCAGCTCAAGTTGTATTTCTTGAGCCTCGAATAAAGGGTGCCACGTGAAATACCAAGCTCCAGGGCTGTTTTCTTTTTGTTGAAGCCATTTTTGCGGTATGCGTCCTCGATGGCGAGACGTTCAGCTTCATCCAAAAGTCCATGTTCCTGTGATGTGCCTTTGAGCTGGATTGGCTTGGTATCTAAGCTCGACTGAGGCACCAGGTCTTGCTTTTCAGACAGTTCAGGGGGCAGGTCTTCGACGCCTAGGGTTTCTCCTTGGCAAACGGTGCAAGCGTAATGAAGCACGTGGCTCAGTTCGCGAATGTTGCCAGGCCAGTGGTGTTCTTTTAGCATGTCGATGACTGCCGGAGTTATGGTTAGGGGAGAGCCACGGTGGCGACTGACGAAATGCTCGCAGAGTTGACTGATATCACAACGTCTTTCCTTGAGGGGCGGAAGTTGCAGATGAGCACCTTTTAAGCGATAGTATAGATCGCGCCTAAATCGACCTGCCTCGACCTCTTGGGCTAGGTTTTTATTGGTCGACGCGATGACCCTTATCTTCACCTTGCTCACCCTTTCGGCTCCGACTTTTTTGAGGTCGCCTTCCTGTAAAACGCGTAACACTTTAGCTTGGGTAGCCAAGGTCATGTCTCCAATCTCATCGAGGTGGATCGATGAGCGATCAGCGAGTTCAAAGATGCCTTTTTTATCTTTTGTCGCTCCAGTAAAGGCCCCTTTGACGTGTCCAAAG
>JACLAC010004118.1_pt1 | contig 26562 bp, 21 predicted proteins | sample 8027881 | NCBI WGS metagenome assembly JACLAC01 (sample SAMN15725517, study PRJNA655200) | protist metagenome | isolation source: fluorescence activated cell sorting (FACS) single amplified genomes of... | place: Spain: Blaines Bay Microbial Observatory, Mediterranean Sea | collected 2016-01-19 | reverse complement strand
CAAATTCCAATACTGTTCCAGCACATACCGAAAACTATCGGTAGTTCGTTGTCTAGACTAGGTTATATTCCCCAATTAGCTCTAGCATCTTGGATGCTTATACGTTTTTTTGCTTTTGGGATTTGGTCGGGGTGTTCCCCCATGTGGCGCCAATCCACATCAGCATCCACCAACTGATAGCGGGTATCGCAACTCAGTCGAAATTTATCCGAAAAATTGTCTAGGGAACCATGCATTAAATACATACCGAAAATCACGATATCACCTGCCTGAAAAGGTGTCGACGCCCAACGAAAACCGAGTTTTTCTATTATCTCATAAGGATCACGACTGAAATATCCTTCCAATAGGTCTTGATGTGCATCGCTAGCACCATAGGTTTCCCTTAGCTTCTGGTGTCGGTGAGAATCAAGGCAAACAGCCAATGGCCCCATATCCAACGATATATTATTTAACGCAGTCCAGACCGTGTATAGTTCTTTAGTACCTGCTCCCATATAGACCACGTCGCAGTGGGCACCTGTATTTTTCCCTGGCGGAGTAGCCCGTAACCATTTATGATCTAACGACATTGATGGCCCACCCAGAAAACTGTCAAAAAAGGACAGAATTTGGCGCGAATTGACTACTTCTAGAAATCCTGATAATTGTTGAATCACTGAATGTGTAAATCTTAACCTATGATGGTTAGGTGACGCTGTTGCCTGCGTAATAGTAACAGCCTCTTGACCTCTGTTGAGGACATTTTGTGATGACATGTAATCCAAGATTTCTGATCTAGCTTCGCCCACTAGAACGGGATCGAAAAACCCTCGCAGTAACAAATAACCAGCCGAGTCCATCTGCCGCCGAAGAGCGGAAATATCTCCTAATAAGTGGTTACTATCTTCAAGTTGCCAGATGGTTTTCCCGAAAACCAGCTTCTTACCCGCCATCATGACTTCAGTACAATTCGGGATTTTAGCAAGCTTAGGAACAATGTAATTACCAGCATCTTTCATGTGCTTTTTCCCTTTTCTACTCCAAGATATTGACTAGCTTAAATCGTTGCTAAAACTAGCCGAAACACAAATCAACAAGAGAGTCTACTTTAACTTGTGCCACAAATAGAACCCGTTAAAAAAGCCTTTAATCAACATAGTGCTAAATTATTAATACAACCAAGCACACACTAAAAAAAATTCTTTTAATTCTTCGCTCTCTTTACGTTATTAGTATTGCTTGTGAAATCCTAAGCCCATGGATCAAGAACAACTTTACCTGCATTACCTGTACATTGTTGTTCCCAAGCCTCCTGCACTTGACTCATTCCATACTGGTGGGTGATGAATTTATCCAACTGATCTCCAACTTGATTGATCATTTTGATCAAAGCAGGGAAGAAGGATAAATTATAGTGCCAAATCCCATGTAGCCCTATTCCCTTGCTAATCATATCACGACTTGCACCCAAAGGAAAATCCCCTCCCTGGCCGATAAAGCAAGCTTGCCCTTTTCGACGAAGTGCATCGACCATCAATCGGTGAGCAGGAGACGCTCCTGAACAATCCATAGCTTTATCAACACCTAAACCATCAGTTAAATCCATAATCTTATCTAGAACATTCTCATCATTAGGATCAAAAACAGCCGTCGCCCCTAGTTCTTGAGCCAGGTTGGCCCTAAAAGGTTGACTCTCAACTGCAATTACTTTAGCACCGCGATGATGACCGTTGATCACGCCTCCAAGCCCAACTGGCCCCATCCCCGTAATCATAACAGTGTCCAAGGCATTAACATTCATCTTTTGCATAGCTCCAAATGTCGGTCCTAAACCGCAACAAGCCATTCCAGCGTGTTTATAGCTAATGTCTTCGGAAAAAGGTGACAGCAACCAATCGGGCTTGAGAATATATTGAGCATAAGTGTGCCCAGCTGTCTGACCTTCTGGTAGTCGCCTCCCATTTTGGCAATGGATGTGTTCACCATCTAGACATAACCAGCAAGCCCCGCAACCAAGTTGAGGCTGAACAACAACACGATCACCTACCTTCACCCGCCCCGATTGAGCGACTGCAACTACTTCACCTGCAGCTTCGTGCCCAAAGCCCGCGGCATCTTGCTCACGTTCCCTTTTAAAACCTTTATATTCGGTACACATTGGCACCGATCGGATTTTAACCAACACAAAGTCCTCGACAGGTTGAGGGTCGGGCCGGTCAACGATTCCACCGGAACCGTCAGTAAACATAGCAGCGATTTTCATTGTAATCCTCCAAATTAAGCAATTAGTTTGATGCTCTACGTTCGAATCGTCACATACCACATAACACGATAGAAATCCCTTGAGACCGCCGATTCCTGATAACAGCTATCTCCAATCAACTATTCTAAACCAAGCATGGGCGTTATGCAACATAAGCAGGAAACAGATCTTGAATTAAAATTTTGAATATAACTCGTTAACTTTATTAGCTGCCAGCTCTAGGTTAACCTAAATTCATCTAGAATCCAGCTGTTCTGATGAATAATATTCATACAGTACTTTGACACTTTGAATTTGTTTATTTTCAGACTATACTGTAAACCTATGTGCATCTAGTCGATAATTTAGACTACTGTGACAGCATTTCTTTACCCGCTGATATATTGATGATGTAAGTCTTATAAAACCGGCGAACGTCGAGAGTTTGAAATTTAGCAAAACCAATTTCAACACGCGCAGTGATTGGAAATAAATTTCATTTCTCCAAGATCAATGTAGAAGCATTTTAACATGGTGAATATAAGGTAAAGAGGACTGAACCTCAATAGTGTAGATTAATATTGATTTACGTGGCTTTTTACTAGCTCAAACCAATCTAAATAGATTGTTTAAGAATAGTTTCAGCCGAACTAGAATCGGACTAATAGTTAGCCATTTCCAAGATCCTACTTAAAGCTTGCGGGATTAGGTTTGTATTTGCTAGAATGGAAAAAACTTCCAACCAGATTACATTTTAAATTGGACTATTGCAGAACGATTTCCAAATCGCGTTTTTTCTACGATAATCCTTAGACAAAGGGAAAAAAAATGAAACAGTACCGAGTTGCCATTTTAGGTTGCCGATCCCGTGGTTCTTCAGCTGCTAGAGTTTATCACGCCCATCCACGGGCGGAGGTAGTCGGTTTGTGTGATTTGCTTGAGGACCGGCTAAATACCTTAGGAAATGAGATTAACGTAGAAGCTCGGTTTACGGATTTGGACGAAATGATCCGCCAAACAGAACCTGACATTGTAGCTATCCCAACTGCCCCTGCCTTGCATGCACCGCTAGCATTACGCGTGTTAGAACATGGAGTTAACATTGAAGTAGAAAAACCGATGGGTTTGAATCTTATCGAAACTGATGCAGTAATGAGTAAAGCATCCAAAAAATCAGTCCAAGTTGCGGTTCATCATCAGTGGAGGTTGAGTGCTTGGACACAAGCTATTAATCGAGCCTATCAGGCGGGTGAGATCGGCGAATTACGTTATATATACGCTAGTGGAAAAGGGTATTATGGTGGTTTTGGGCTAATGGAGATTGGCACTCATTTACTAACCTCTATGATAAAATTTGGAGGCCATTGCCAGAGCGTTACCGCACATGCTACTACTCGTGGATGTCCTATTACTCCACAAGATGTTTTGCCTGCGCCACGTGGAAACGGCATCATTGCAGGTGACCACGTCACCGCATCATTACAATTTGACAATGGGGTAACGGGTACTCTGCTGCAACATCGCTTTGACAAGTTGAACTTGGATGCACATGTGGTCGAACTCTATGGTACAGGAGGGCGATTGATGTGGCACCCACGAGGTGCGTGGAAGTTACCAAACCCTCATGCTCTGCCTGTAAACAACAACCTAGATCAATGGCAAGCTCTAAAACCCATATACCCAGAAAGCTTTGAGCAAGCAGCCAAAACCATTTCTGGTAATAGCAGTATGGTTGAAGGTGATTATTGGTTTGTAGACGAATATGTTCGGGCTTTAGATGAAGGAAGAGAACACGAATGTAGCGGAGCGGAAGGCCTTCATGTCATCGAAATTATAATGGGGATTTTTGAATCCTCAGCTTATGGTACACGCGTTGACCTCCCACAGCTCAATCGCGAACATCCACTAATACGCTGGCGTAATGAAGCTGGACTAGACGAACTGACACCAATGCCAATGGCTGATGCAGACTGGCTTGAGGAAGAAAACAAACGCTTAGGCAGTTAGATATTAAACTCAACTACTAACAACTACAAATAAAGTCTAAAACCCTCTCATAAACTGAAGGTCGCTGTTATATTGATTTTCCCTTTTGCCTAAACTGAAAAAGCCAGTATTTCCAGGTCGATTCCATACGGTCTTTAGTTCTCTACTCTCCCGAGTTTTGATTAACGGACCTCGCAACAGGTACTAACTGAATGCGTGTGTTCACTTTTCATTACAATATGTAATTCTTGCAGAAGAAACTATCAATGATAAAACTTAGTTCCCTGACGCAGACTCGTTTGAATACTTCTGAACTCGAGTCCAAATTTTCTTCTGTTTGGTATTTATCTCCTGCCTTTCTATAAATGTCTTTAGCCAAAACATATAAGGCAATTTTCTGGAATCCCAGTAATTAGAAACTTAACCGATTTCAGATTTACTCAAGACCGACTTGGATCTATGGGGATAGGTTCCTCTGCCCCTTTTATTTGTAATGTTGTCGAATAACAGTAAAACATGAGATAGTTTATCATGCTATGTATGAACTTCAATTTTGTTATTTTTGCGCGGAATCGCTCAAAAAGCCTACAACGCCTGTTGCCCCATATGTGTATAAGCTTCATCGTTTTATAAACATTAGTGATTTGCCTATGTACACTCAATTATGGACATAGTTGGGGGGGCGATTTTTCAGCTTATATTATGCAAGCTAAAGAGTATTAACCAGTTTTCGACCAAAGAATTTATCAATAAAAACCGAATTACGATTGAGCAATCCTCAACACGAATAGGCCCAGTTGCTTATCCATGGGGATTCCCAGTAATGTTGGCACCCATTTATGCCACTTTTGGGTTGCATTTATTTGCTTTAAAAATGGTAGGGATTTTATGCTATTTGGGTTTTTTAGTGATTATATGGTATGGATTCGCGCGCTTTCACTCCCTTCCCTGGCATGTAGCCTATGTCTCGTTTTTCGCAGCAAACCCAACATTAATTGGATTTGTAAACCATATATTATCTGACATCCCATTTTTATTCGTTTCGACCTTAGCCCTATGCCTCATAGGTCAAATCATTGTGGAACAGCGTGTATTTTGGTCACAGACGAAAGACAGAATATTGTTGGGAGTTGTCATAACTTCTGCTTTCTTTATCAGAACCAATGGGATATTGTTGTTTGGCGTACTGTTTTGGTCCCAAATGGCTGTCATATGTTCATCAATTTGGAGTAAGTATAAACAGAAAATGGGGTGGACAAAAGCTTTTGTTAGTTCATATGCAAAAAATTCAGAGAAGCCGTATAAAAGGCTCTTACCATTCGTACCATATATAAGTTTAGGATGCTTTGTTTCACTTTGGAAATTAGTCTTACCAGAGGGAGGCACCTCACACCTTGAACATTTAGAACGTATTAATACCGAAAGCATTAAAGGGAACAGTATTTATTGGACCTATTAGCTAACTTTTTTGCAGGCATACCTAGCTATGGGATCTATAAAGGCGAATGGATAGCTTACATAGCAACGTTACCCTTTGTTGTTATCGGGTCAATACGTCAGATACGTATTGCCTACCATATGTTAATTTATACTTTATTAACATATATGCTTTTTATATTGTGACCACATAAACAAGGGTTACGATTTTTATTCCCTATCTTACCATTTTATGTATTGTTTTTTATCTCTGGTGTCTCTATGTTCACACGCGGCAAACAAGTATGGACTAAAATGCCAGCTACGTTTGTATGTGTGCTTCCAATTTTATTAATGCTTTTTCATTTTGGGGCTCGGTCTATCAACCAAGCAAAAACCCAATGGCAAACTAGGAATAAAGTGGAACATGGACCTTTCGCCGATTACTCAGTGGAAATGTTTAACTTTATCAAAAAACAAACAACGGTAGAAGATAAAATGATATTTTTTAAGCTTCGGGTCATGCGTTTAATGACGAATCGTAATGCAATCCGCGTTGACAATATCAACAATCTGTTTGTAGCTGACTATATTTGCTTTTTTAACAATACGCATCCATTCCACATAAAACAAATGAAGATACTTGAACAACAGCAACAAGCCGAAATCAAATTTTCAAATGAGCATTACGTTATCTATAAACTGCTCCACTAATTCTAACTATTCCTTATTTCCTGATACAACAAAAGTTCCAAACGTTTCTGAACACAATCCATCAGTCCCCCGATTGTGTCATCAAGGTCGATTTAAAAATGTCTATTAATTCCCATATTTGTATTGTTTGACTCTCTTTAAAATGTGAGACAGCTGGTCGTATGTATTTCTAGAAATAGTTTCATGTAGAAACCAACCACCTTGTGTTTCTTTATTCAAGTTTTTCTAGTATATGGTCTAGGTTCTTGTTTTTAACTATTTTGTACTCACACTGTACTGCCTTTTACCCTTAATTACTACCTGCAATTGCATCAATCTCAATTAAATTGCCTATCAACATTCGAAAAACAAAAAAACAGCAGCCAACTACCTGATCTCATCACCATCAATCCTATAATCCAATTTAACCTCCCAACCACTCAAGAGGACTTCTAATAATTGGGTGTAAATCAGCCAGAATTAAACCTAGTTCCCATTGAAAAAGTATACCCACCATCCATCAACCATAGCATGCAAAATAGCTGGTGCCAAGATGCTTCTGGTTCGAATATAAGCAAGTCCATAAAACCAACCAGCAATCGTCGCCAAAATCACATACACCCACGGAATCGACCAATCGTTATTGAACAAATGAATAAACAAAAAAGGAGGATTCGAATTATTGACGTGTGCCAAACCAAATATCACCGAAGAGGTCAAAAGCATAGGAAACTCAGATTTGTGCTTCTTCATCCGCCCCGCAATCAAATTATGAATTAGACCTCGAAACAAAATTTCTTCAGGTAAACAAGAAAACCCCCAACAAAATGATTGGAAATTGCCAGAGTGGTTGCCATTCAGTTGTTTGGCGAATAAACGAGGTTAAAAAACCAATTGGAATAGCGAAAAAAGCAATAAACAATCCAAAGTAGAAACAAGCGTATTTCCAATCAATTGAATTAGGAAACAAACGGTAATCAATATTATTTAAACCACGTATAACAACAAAACTATAGATAATACTATTCATTGCAACCAATAGAAAAAAAGATATCCCTTTCTGCGGTAGCATGTCAATTTTGGGAATCAAACCGAATTCAATAAAAAAACCATACGACAAGAATAGATACTGAACTGCGCCAGTTAATTTGTTGTGGTAAGTGACGATCTTGCCACAACAAAATAGCAGGAAGAAACAAATAAATTAATGGAATTATGGCATACTGAATAGTAAGCTGATCCACTACAAAAATGTATCCAATAGTCAGAATATAAAGGACGCCTAATGGAACAAGGGCATATAAAAGGTTTTGAGTGAAAATTTTCTGAGCATGGCTTATGAACACAGGATCTGCCATATTAATTAAAGAAAACATTAATACACTGAATAACAAGAGAGATATAATTGTGTGTGAATTTATGGTTTCTATCTCTGATAGCAAGAAAATTGAGAATATAATTAGAACCAAGAAGGCAAATAAAAAATTAAATTTTGTTGTTTTATTAAGCAATCATTTCCTCCAGATATGTTATTTAGTATTATGATAATATAACCTAGTTAACTTTATCAGGAATAAGAATAATTATTTCGTTTTAAAGCATTTACTTATAAGAAAATGGAGGTAGCATTAAGACCATTAACGAGCCAATGTGAGTTCGTCAACTAGACCAAAATCACAGAATTCGATTAGTGTAAGAAGGGCCCTAACGAAGGGAAGATAACTACAGTTCTTCTTGCATAACTGTGGGAAACAATATTAAGCAGAATTTGAAGATAGTTTAAAAAAACACAAACGATAGAAAAAGCCAGGAAACCATCAGTTCCAACCTAAACATTTGAATAGATTACATGTTTCAGCAATATTAGACATTAAGTGTCGAAGATGCCCCAGAGAAGTAACAAAAACATTTTGGTTCAGTATGTGATAACTATAAAACAATTTCTAGACACTTGTCTGAACCTTATTCTGCTAAGCCAAACTGCAGCATCATAGCTATCAAGTAGATCAAATAATAGAATACAACTTGATAGCATTCTCTGTCATGAAACACATTAGCCCATTTGTGTTATTAATTAGCCCCTTTTACCGTAGACCACGCTATTGTAAAATAGCCAAAAGTCTTGGAAGGGAGCAGGAATTGTGGTAAAATGAAAGAACCATCAGCTTGCAAAAGTTTCCAAATCTGCCTTCTATGTCAGATTTACCTCAAATTCTTTTCTTGACTGGATTTTAGGTGAGAAATCGGCCCATTTTTGAGTTGTTGGCACTGGTAAAATCTAGTCCAAAACTGTAGTCGACAGACCCCGGTCTGAACACAGCCAAAGACCACTTTTGGGATTGACGCAGTAAAAAGCTCAAGCCACACAAGAAAACTGAGATCTCAGTAGAGAACGGCACAATGGATGAATTCTTATAAACTCAAGTTGGCACACAGAAATAAACTATGTTATACAATCGAAATTTAGTTGATATATCCACGACACAGTGTACAGAATGTTTTTATAGATCAATTGATAAATAAATGAGGCAAAGTAGAAAAATATGGGAGAACCAATCGCCGATACGGCAGAAATTAAGGGCCTAGAACCACAGCTTGATGCGCTAGATCAACATGGCTATCTACTTGTGCGCGACGCACTCGACTTAGAAACAGTTGAAGCTTGGCGTGAATGCCTAACACGAAAATACAAACACAAAGAATGGGATATTAGCAACGAGGTCGGCAATGTGGCCTTCGACCATCTACTAGAACAGGAACCTGAGTTGGCACGAGCACTGGTTGGTCATGATTCGGTATCTCCGTATCTCAAGGCCATGCTAGGCCGACAATGCCAGTTGCGCAGCTTTCGGGCGCATATTAACCCTGGAGCCTATACTCAAGAATGGCACAAGGATTTCGGGTATTACTGGGACGCTCCCGATGAAGCTCGCCACGCATTGCGACCGCTTTGCATCAATACCACCTTCTACCTGACAGACAACACACCTGAAACAGGTAGACTTACCTTTATAGATAACTTCTGCCACAACGCCTTGCCCGAAGAGATCCGTCATCTCGGTGGATACAACTCAGATAATCCATTCTACCAGTGGTGCGAAAAACAACAACAAACCCACCTTTACCCACTAACTGGCGACGCGGTAGTCTTCTTCAGCCATATTCCGCACCAAGGTGCCAAACTGACACAAGAGGATGACAATACTCCGTTACGTAGTAACGTGGTACTACATTATCAGCAGACACCAATGTTTCCAGGCATTTCGTTCGTCAGCTCGTCACTACCAGCGATTACCGCGCTAGGCTATAATGGGACATTTCCCTTTGTAGATTCTTAAAGGGTTAAAATGAAAAATCAACACAGGCTAAGTGATAAAAAAGGTTAAACCGAACGGCCAACCAGCACAATCACGAGTACAGAGAAGACATCAATTTATTTAGGAATCGGCAAGACGTCGGTTTCTACCTGATGGACTTTATTGGGGTAAGTTCGCCCCCGAATCCACATTATCGCTTGACCACATCCTACATTTTCAGGACTAGACCATTCAGCTTGTGCACTGAGGTAATGAGCTACATAGCTACGACGAAAACGTTGGCTATGGTTGTCCATGCTCTTATGCAACAGATGACTATGGAACCAGATAACAGCACCTGGAGGAACTTCCACAGGTACGCCATCTTCGTTGCGAACATCGCGTGCTAATTTGAACTCCCTCTGTTGAGGTCCTTCTAGATCATCATGCTGCAAAATGTTCTTTTTGTGGCTACCTGGAATTACATAGAGACAGCCGTTTTCCTGATCGGCTGCATCGATCGACATCCAAGTACCAACGGTTGTTTCCGTTCGAAACCGGCTGCGAAAGTAGAACTTATCCTGATGCCAAGGGAATCCTAACCCTATCTCTGGCGCTTTCCAGATAAAAAGGTTATTAATCCCCAAGAGATCTGGCCCCAAGAGATCAACTAATGGATCTGTTAATCGGGGATCACGTGTACGAAACAGAAATTCGGTGGAGTAACTACTTGGATGGTGAATTTTGTGCATAGCGTAGATGCCGGTTCGTTCTGCATTACCCACCCCAATCAATACATTATGGTCAATGTGTACAATGGGAAATGGGCGCTTACCATCGACAATATCTTCCGCTACTTGACGGAGCACATCATTCTCTTCCATACTGAAGACGTTAAGACGAACCAAATAACCGTCGCGATCCCATCGACCCAATTCATCTGAAGTTAACTGAAACTGCTTCCCTGTTACCATTTTACCAACCGTTATTTTTTTGACCTACATGGAGATTTCCTACAAATGAGATCTTACTAACCTTTTCCTCCTGACTAAAATCATTTAAGATTAACCAAAGTTTTAATCGACTAGAGAAATTCGTGTCACCAATTGATTAAAGTCTATCTAAATCAAATGGCGAATTCAAATTAATTTACGGGTACGAAGGGGCCAAATATTTGGTAGTAGACTCAATCAGAGTTCACCAAATATTTTCAACTTAAACATTAAATTAATAATGATATAATGTGTCAATATCTCAGTTATACAGTATGCTATCCTGAACCTATAACTCGTTACAAAACAAAACAACCAAAACTCATTTGAAACGCAATATGTGTCTTCATTCCATGATTTTCATCTTGGCTTAAGTAATATTAGGTAGCATTTTTCGATTTCCGATTGAACAAATTAGCAAATATTTTTCCCAAAATAAACCTATGAAGTTGGGTCAGCTTTCGAGCTATAAGCTCGTTTTTAAAAATAAGATAATCAATACGAGATCATAACGTGGATACTTCAGCTAAATATGTGTTGGTGCCTGATGGACTTCTTGGCTAGAAAGAGAAAATTGTTAAACTAAAACTAGAATATATTCTATTATGAAAAAACAACCGAACATCATATTCATCTTAACAGATCAACACCGTTTATCAGGTGTAGGCGCATATGGTGAGACACCATGCCGCACACCTAAGATTGATCGGTTGGCAAACGAAGGTGTACTGTTTGAAAACACGTATACAGTGTATCCCGTTTGTAGCCCAGCGAGAGGAACAATCCAAACAGGAGTATATCCACACACCCATGGAATTACATCAAACACACATGAAGTCGGGTGTAGTGTTCATGAATTGGAAGATCGCCCTGAACTTTTGCCTCGACGATTACAGGCAACAGGTTATGGCGTAGGCTTTACAGGGAAATGGCACTTGGGGTCAAATCAAAACAGAACTTTTCAAGGCTCGAATAAACCTTCTTTACCATCATGTATCGGATACGAAGGACAGGATTTTGCAGGACATGGTGGAGCTGGACAGGAGTATCCAAGTTATTTGGAATGGTTACGTTCCAAGGGACACACACTTAGTGTGAAACCTTGGGATGAACCCACCACTATGATTAGAAACGGCATTGGAAAACTGGTAATACCAACAAACGCAACAGTACCAGCATATCTTGTGGATAACGTCATTGAGATGGCCTGTTCGTTTAAAAGACGGAATCTGCCATACTTTATCAGTCTGAATTTTTGGGGGCCGCACGCGCCATATTTTGCCACCAGCGAATTTTTGGATTGGTACGAGGATGTTGACATCCCGCCTTGGCCAAATTATGAATGGCCTTCGCGAGATATTTCAGGCCCACATCACTTGAAAATTCATTGGAACCACGAATCATTAACTTGGAAAGATTGGGCAGTGGCAATAAAGTATTATTATGCACGAGTATCAATGATTGACAGTCAAATTGGTCGACTCTATGATTGGTTAAAAGAAAATGGTGAATTGGAAAATACAGTCTTGATTTTTACAGCTGACCACGGAGAAACATTGGGTAGTCACGGTGGTTTATTGGATAAAGGATGGCATCATTTTGAAGAAACCCATCACATTCCCCTAATTATTAGATTTCCAAGCAGATCGCACGCGGGAAAGCGAATTTCGGAATTCTCATCACTCGCTGACATGTATCCAACGATTTTGGATTTTGCAGATGGAGACTATGATCAAGACAAAATCCACGGCACATCACTTTTGCCTCTAATTAAGGGAGAAGTATCACATTGGCGTGATTTTGTGGTTACTGAATTTCTTGGACTTGGTAATGTAGCAACATCAATGAAAACACTCCGAATGGGGAATTTGAAATATGGATGTAATCTAACAAGCCAAGATGAACTATATGATTTAGAAACAGATCCATACGAGATGGATAACTTGATCGATAACCCCAAGTACTTAGATAAGTTGAAAATATTGAAAACTAAATTGAAGAAATGGATGCAAGAAACAGACGATCCAGCTCTGCGAATGTATCAGTGGAGAGAGAGAGAGAGGATTTTGTAAAATGGCTCAGAAAACAGATTGGCGTGAACAAGGTGTTCGAGTAGTAACTAGTAACCAACTCGATTTAGACACAGCGCAGACTCCAGGAATGACAAGAGCAACAGCAATTAATCGGGCGAGTGCAGGAGCCGAGAAATTGTGGGCGGGAACAGTTAAAATTTATCCTAACGCAAAGACAGGTGCACACCACCATGGCCCCCTAGAAAGCGTGATTTATGTGGTCAAAGGAAAGGCGCGCATGCGGTGGGGTAATCAACTGGAATTTACTGCCGAAGCAGGCCCTGGCGACTTTATTTACGTTCCTCCTTATGTCCCTCATCAAGAAATCAATGCAAATGAAGATGAATCTTTGGAATGCGTTCTCGTGCGCAGTGACCAAGAACCTGTAATTGTGAACTTAGACATACCTGTAGTAGAAGAGCCTGAGAACGTTTTTTGGGTAGATCCGATCCACCCCGATCCGGAAATTTATTCGTAATCAAAGTAGGGATTCGATCGTGACTGCCGTGCGATGCTCCTGCGGAGCAAGCAGGATATACGAAACCTTCTAAATTTGATATCTTTGCAGCAAAAATTCCAAGTAGTGACAAAACACGACCCGCCGTTTCATATAACCTAGCACTACAATGGTTATCGGGAATCAATGCATGTGGGTCAACATTTAACATTTGAATCTCAAACTGAGGTATTCCTAGTCCTTCTGCTGCTAAACAAACATACCCTCAAGAAAATTAGTTGGCTTAAAAAAACACACGCTCTACGCCATCACGAAAAGTATTATTAGAAAAACTGACATCTGGAATATATAATACCCCTTCTACAAACATAATGAGTTACTACAATTGTGTATGGCCGTTTGTGCCAATAGCCGCATGGTATTCACCATGAGCATCCCATCCAGGATACCGATTTTCTAAATCGCTCAGTGTTTCCTCTGTATAGTACGGATGACCAACAGGCGGGAAATGGAAAAGTTCTCGGGTACTAGGAGCTAAGTTCCCGACGAAAGCCGAAAAGGCCGGATTACTCCCAGACATCACGTACTCTGACATCCCTTCCCACGGATGGTCACGACGCCCCCACCGTACGGTAAAAACATATCGTTCTCCATTCGTCTGAATAAAATTGTTTCGCGAATGGTAGGTGAAGATTGAGAAAACAACCAACGTGCCTGCTGGCCCCGTAATTTTTTGCTCGTCACCTACCACATGCGGGCCGTCCTCATTCCATTGGGTGGGCCAGAACGAAGTCGGTGCCATTTCAGATTCAACATCGGAAAGATAATACCAAAACTTGAGTTGATTGTGTCGACGGCTTGCCCTCTTCGTTGGAAGTAGCGAGAATCCGTCCACGTGTCGGCCCGTGCCGTCGACAAACCCCGGGTAACGAACAGAACAACCGCTTCCACGCATGCAGATTTGCTCTGTTTCCAACCAACGTTTCGCAAGAGCTATTGTATCTGGAGCCACAATAACCTGATTAAGACATGACTCTTCATACGGGAAACCAGCACTTTTAGACGGAAAGTCGTTTGGACTTGGAAGGTCGCCTGCAGACGGCAATTCTTCGGAAGGGAGATCAGACCAAGATGGATGGAGTCGGCGTGCTGCCGCTGTCAAAGTTTTGACTTGTTCACTTGGCAGATAGCTTGGTAAAACGCAAAATCCTTGGTTGCTCAACTCAGCAAATACACTCTCGTCCGTTAGTTTCCTACTTGAAATTGATCCAACCATCTCGTCCATCACAATGCCTCCCTTTATGAATTACTATGAAATTGTGTATTTACACAATATCTCCTGCGTTACCAAAACTCTGAATTGCCATCTGAGGAAATCAAGACAAATTCCCGTTTTGTTTTATAATAACTTTTGTGCTAGCAACGCTATTATGTTTCACTCTTACTTTACCACTAGCATATATTATAAATAAAAAAACTCCTGTTAGCAACGAACGTCTGAAAGATTAGAAAAACTTATCATTTTCGCCTGTTTAAATGTCAGTTATTGTGTTTTTTGAGCTATTATTGAACCAATTCTGGCACCTCAAACAACAAATGGAATTAACCAAGGTTCACATGAACAATGAAGTACTCACTAAGCAAGGTTATACTTACACAAGGTTATTCATAGATCCTATTATCCAATAATATAAATAGGATGTGGATAATCAACTGATAAATAATACTTAGCCTTGGCCAAAAACATAGAATTTCGTCAACTTTTTAATCGCAAGCTCGTTCTCTAAATAAAACAGTTAAAACAGAACTCAATGCGAACGTCTCAGCCTAAATGATGTATCTATTTTTGCTTTAGCTACCTTGATGGTCGTTTTTCCGGTTTCATCCAAACTCAAATAGTTTAAAGCAGTCTTCTTGTTTTGGAACTTATTAGTTAATCACCCAGTGTTTAGCCTAAAATCGATTTCTCCGCGGAGTGGGATTATAAGCTAGGAAGATTGCAGGAATTAGGTAAAACCCCATTACAAGTGGATTGGTTGGCATCAGCATATAGCTTGAAATCACCAACAGCAAAACCACAGAACAATCAGAGGGAGATGAAATTATGAATCCAAAAGCGAAACTGCAACATTGGGATAAAAAATTACGCAAACTATTTGGTGAAGACACGTATAGCGAAGGACCATTGGCCACTAGTGGTGCTGGACTACGTTTTGTCGGTTTAAATATGTGTGGTCGATTGAGTCCGGAACAAATTGCTTTTTTGCTAGATGCCTTGAGCCAATTCCGCATTATCTGCATAGCAGGTCAAGACCTAACCACCTTTTCACTAGCTCACTTTGAACGATTTGCTAATTACTGGGGAGCCCCCGTGCCACATCCTAATAATTTCCTACGCGGAGGGAAACCAGCACAGTCTGATGGAGAAAGTGATGGAGCATTCGAGTTGATTCCATTCGAAAAACGACGAGTATCAACAGTCAATTTGACCTTCCCTAACCAATTGCAGTGCTTGCCTCATCAATCACCAGCTGTATTGGTTGTCTCCAACTTCAGCGGAAAAATCACTGAAGAACAAGACAATAACAATCCCATCCGAGTCAGTCCTGGAGGTTCGTGGCATACAGACATTGAGTATGAGCCATTGCCTATCTATGTTTCTATGTTCTTGGTCCATCAGTCACCTGTATCTCGAAACGCTCTAGGGGAAAAATGGGTGGAGGCACCTAACGCAACTAACCCATATTTAGAAGGATCTTGCAACGAACTCATGCAGAAACGAATGCACCTTCCCTTAAATGGTGAAACGGCATTTGCCGACACCGCATCCGCTTTTGCTGCCCTACCTCCTTCAGAACAACTCGCCTTAGAACAAATACAATTGCGAAGACGATTGAATCAATCAGATGAAGGATGGTTAGCACCATTAGTTCGCACGAATCCTCGCTCTGGCATCAAGTCCTTCCATAGCCCAATCTGGGCTTCACGTCCCCGTGTAAGACCTCCCGTGGAAGTCAATGGCATGCCACAGAGCAAGTCCCGTGCTTTTTTAGACCAACTTGAAGAACATGTACTCCAAGAACAGTTCCGTTATGATCACCGACATCAGCCAGGTGACATAACTCTATGGGATAATTACATGACGCTGCACAATTCTCCGCCAACTAAAGTAAACATTGACTCGGTTGATGATGCACGGTTGCTGTACCGTTTGAGTTGCAAAGGAAAACCAGCATTGTCGTTGCCTCGAAATGATGATCCAGAATGGTTGAAAACCCATATTGGAGGTGGTTATACTACCCCTATAGAAACCATCAATATTTAGCTAGGAGGAGGAATCTAGATTCGGCAGTTCGAAAAATGCGTTTTAAAATCTAAGGAAACTTGGATTTAAAAACAGGAAGCCTACTAGTACTAGTATTAGTTGTATTGAATGAATATATCGGCGAAGACTTCAAAACCAACACTTAAAGCAGTATTTCCCAACAAAAACAACAGAGAAATATCAACATAAAAACTTCAGACCAAATAAAATAATGATAGTCAACAATTTTGAGAGAAAAAGGCAAAACTGATTTAAACGAGAAGAAACAAATTAATGGACAACAGATCATCTGTACTAAACAAATTGGTCCTAATTCAGCGACGGTTTTACCATGACCAACTTATCTATAATTGCACCCGTTATGGAATCTGTGACCTAACACTGATTTGGATTCTACTGATGGTGAATAGGTTTATCCGTTTGCCCATTAATTTGCTAATTGCTTTAATTGTTCTATTGACTGGAGTCTTAGTTGTTATTGTTTCACGAAAGCTTGATCTTCTGCAAGTCGCCAAGATTGCTGATGATCGTTTGAAACTGAAAGACCGTTTAAGTACAACTGTCTGTATTATGCGTAGGAAAGGCCATCTCGACTTTGATGAGGCTCAACTACATGATGCGGCGAATGAAGCTGAGAAAATTGTATTATCTTCCGATTTCCCATTAAAAGTACCTGCTCTATGGAAATTGATTCCAATTCCAATTACCTTAATTTGTCTCTCTTTCTTTATCAATGGGGAGAAAAACCAACCGAAGTTACCAACTACAGCTGAAAGACAAGCTATTGACCAAACTGTCAGCCAATTTGAAAATCTCACAGATTTTAACGATCAAAACCTATTGGAAGCAGAAATTCAGGAAACAATCAATAAATTAAAAGATAAACACATAACGAGCCTACAAGCACAAGCTCGCTTGAGTCAACTCCAAGATCAAGCGCAGCGACAAAAACGAAAGGTTAAAACCAAACAACTCAAAGAAACCAGAAAAGCTATTTATGAAGTAACCCAAACAACCATGGGAAATTTAGCCTCAAATCTTGAGAAGTTAGCTAACCAATTTGATGGGCTTGATGATGAACAAAGAAATGAACTCAAACAAAAATTACAAAAGATTGCGAAGGCTCTAGAAAAAAAGCATATACCCAGTGAAATCAAAGACGAATTCTCCAATTTACAATCAGAAATAGTCAGTGCTGAGAAGTTAAAACGTATGGCAGACGCACTACTTGATCTAGATCAGCAGTTTCAGCATCTAATGACAATAGAAGAAACGCTAAACCGAATTCGGGAAGGCCGGAGGCGTATAGCACTAGCTGGGATTGAAATGAATCAAAGTGGTAGCAGCGTTGCCGACGGCAGTGGCAATCCCAGTCAGGAATCTGTAACTGGTGAGGTACAAGGAATAGTAACCCAATCGAATAATCTTTGGAAACCTAATAAGCGAAATTTCGATGCTACGCCGGGCACACCTACGTCAATACCAACACAGTTAGATAGAGATTTTAGCTTTCCCAAAGATACTAACAATTTTGACCTCAAATTAAATACTATTTCATCTGAGCGCCAAGGAATTTCGCAGGTTTTCGTGTCTCAGAACTCTGACAGCAGTATTGAGCCCAAATACATTACATTTCAAAAAGCACATTTGAATGCCAAACAGAATTATGCTGAGGCAATACAAAGAGATCGCATCCCTGTTCGTTACCAACAACAAATTTCAAATTATCTAAATGCAATAGCTCAGCTTGATAATCCCTAAAAACTAGTTAGTACAGACTGTTACTTTTTTCATTGAATAACTCCATTACAGTATTACAAAAAATATATTCATCTTGATTTTTCGATGTGCGGTGGTATTTGAAAATAACAAGTCAACAAACAGGCTCCATCACCATAACAAGATATGTTATCTCAATCCTTATAAGGGAAATTACAGATCAATTTAAAGGATGTGACCGGTCGGAAATAGGAAAGGAGACCCTTGACTCGGAAATTTGGGATACGTAAGCGCCATGAATCATCTCCAAAGCTGCTACGGCATCTGCTGCGCTGGAAATGGGATCATTGTCATTTTCAATTGCTCGAATCAGGTCAATTACTGCCAGGCGATTTCCTTCCATTAACTGGTTGCTTTCCAGTTGGATACTTTCCCAACTTTGGTCTTGGTTTGTCGGATTAAAATATCGATAAGGATAAAGGGATAAGTCCTCAGCAGCACCACCTAGCAAGGAAATAACACCTTCAGTTCCAACGATGTTCATGCCGTAAGTCTGTTCTCCTTGTGCCCGATCTTTCTTAGACTGAAAGTAACCAGAAACACCACTTTTGAAAGCAAAGTAACTACGAATACAATCGCCGGCAATTTTGCCAACTGGTTCATTGGCCTCTCTGCCAGAGGAAGCAACAATCCCATCCCCATCTTCAATTACGTGAGATGACATCCAATCAACGTCTCCAACAAAAAACCGCATCATATTAAACAAATGGGTGCCAAGCACAATCATATCTTCACCACCGCCTCTGTGATCTTGTTTCCCTGTTGCACTTACAACTTCGACCTCTCCAATTTCCCCATTTTCAATTAGCTGTTTGAGTTGATGTAAACGAGGCAAATAAACAGCTTGATGAGCAACGGCAACTTTTAGGTTATTTGCCTTTGCAGTTTGTACAATTTGATCACCATCAGCTAAGGCCATTGTCATGGGTTTTTCGCAGTATACATGAGAACCATTATTTAAGCAGGCTAATACCATATCTACACGTTCGGTGCCCCAACGCGGACACACACTAACGATATCTAGACCTTCCTCGATCAACATTTCATTATAATCAGCATAACTTGACGTTGCCCCAGCCTCTTGGGCAGCTTTTTCACGACCATCTGGATTTGGATCTGCAACACTGACAAACTGAACATTATCCAGACCTCTGTAGGCCAAATGGATTTGGTGACCGAAATTACCTGCCCCACTATGCCCAATAGCACCAACTCGATAGGTTTTTTGATTCACACAGATACTCCTTTATAGATTTGAAATAGAATCTGTTCATTGTTGGTGTATTCTAGCATAACTAATCATCTGGGAGCAAAGCGGTAGGAGAACCTTACTAGCTAAATCTCACTTTTTCACAGGGTTAACAACCCATATAAACTATTATCAGAGATTCGCTACTGCTTAGAATTCATCTTTCACTTAATTTGCTGGTTGCGAGGTTCTCCTAATCGGCAGGCATAATACAAGGCAACCAAGCTCAGAATAAACGATAGTAAAAAATTCGCTTGGAAAGATAAATTTTCCGAGACTATTCCTCCAATCAAGGGAAAAACAGCCGCTGGTGTAAGCATAATATTCATAAAAGCAATGTAGGATGGACGACGTGCGTCGGGAGCAATTTCCAACAGGTAATTCATTCTGCCAATCATTCCTCCAATATTCGTCATGGTAAAAATAGCGTAGGCCAAAATCAGACAAATACGAACAGGGCTGATTAAACCCAGCCCTGTATTCCAACCCACAGTAGCCAACGGTGTTCGCATCAAATATCCGGATAGGAGGATCAAGATTGGTGAAAGTGCAAAAACAAAAGTATTTATCAACAAAAGAAGGCGATTTCCATGTTTGTCTCCTATATAACTCCAAAGAAAGTTTGCTGGAAGAGTAAGGGCTGCGGAAAGTATGAGCAAACTACCAACGAATGATTCGGGCATCCCAAGCAACTTTATAGCATAAGGGTAGTAAACGGCTGGCCCAATGATGGCCATCGCTTGCATTAAGTTGTTCAGATACTGGAACTTAAAGTTCTGATCCGTTTTAAAAATACTGAGGCCTTGAATAATGTGCTGATAAACAGAAGCCCGCTTGGCATTGACATACCCAGCGGGCTCATTAATCAACACGAAACTAAAAACACAACAACCAAGGAAAAATGCCGCTGTAGCATATAAGCAAGCGTAATTTTGCGGAAAAGAGGGACCTGCATCACCCAGCATGGATCTAACATAGAAACCACTCACAATACCAACCAAGCCACCGAAAAAACCACGTAGCCCCATCAATTGCCCTCGTCTCCGGGAGGAAATAGTTTTTGCAATAATTTCGTTAAAACCTATACTACTAGACCCAATTCCAGCTGCATAGAACCCCAAAAGAACTAAAAACATCCATAGCAAAAGATTCGGCCAGTTTTTCCCCAAGGTATAAGTTGCAAGGGAAATTAGACATAACATGATGACACGGAAGCTCCCTCCTGCAATATAGAATATTTTTTTCCGTGGCCATGTCTCAGCAATATTTGAGATAAGTAGGCTTGAAATCATGTGCGCAAGACGCATGATAACAAAAGGCAGAGTTGTTAAAACTACGGAGTTTTTTAACCTAAGAATAAAAGCTGATAGCACAAGTTCAGGTTGGATAACAGCGGTAACAACGTTCCACAGAGCTCCATTAATTACTCCAAGCAGAAACGCTTTTTCGTCGGTTTGATTTTGATCAGTCATTCACTATGCATAGGCATGGGAGGAAAATCTAGTGGAACTGTGGTAAGGATCTTCCAGCCATGTGATTCAGGACGAAACGTTTTTTCAGCTCTATTAGAAATTGTGATAGTTCTCCGGGGTCCAATGGGGAACAGGATAACCCGGTGGCCATTCTTTATCTCCAACCATAGCTTCAAGTTTCTCCTTACTGCCGCATAACCAATAATACATCTCAGCAGCATCATACCAATTGCGATGTTGTTGCTGAACAGACGGCATGGTAAAATTAGCAGGTGGCCGATGGTTGAAATCTGGTTCCTTAATCCAATCATGCTCAGGAAGAGTGGTTCTCCAATATATATACTTCAACATATTACGTATGCCCGTGGCTGTAGAAACCCCACGCCGATGCCAGATCGAGTATGCAGTAATATAAATTGATCCTGCTGGTGCGCTAGTCAAAACAGAACCACGTATGGCCTCATAGTGCCCCATCCAACTGCCCAAGGAAAAGAGGAAATGTGAACCTGGCAAGACTTCTGTTGGCCCCAATTCTACCGGTGTATCTTGCGGATAATAGAAGACTTGCAGGTGATTCAATTCACAGCCGTAACGAGAACCACCATCTCGATGCCAACTTTGGGAAGGCAGAGGACATTTAGCTCGATGATTAGGCAACTTAATGGGTAATGCAAAATTGGCTCCTAAAAGAGACCTTATGACACCAACTACCTCAGAATTAAGAAAGATCTGTTCAATGAACCAATCTTCTTCCAATAGTGGCCTATGCCCATTTTTCTCAATAAACTCATTCGTTTTTTGATTGATTTCGTTTGGTACAACCCCCTCCAACATTAAGTATCCGTCGCGACAAAAAGAAAACACCTGCGAATCAGTAAGGGTCGGTTGGCAGTCATATACTTTGGTCATTCTAAATCCAGTTCCATATAAATATTGTGTTTAAGAGGCTACAATCGGCCCCTATACTTGTCACCAGCCCAATAAATTCGGAATTTACAGACCATTCTAGGGTTGGATTATTTCGAAGATAGATAATTGGAATAAGAAAGCGTATTCTAACATAATTTAGGACCTATTAAAAGAAATTCGATTCATTACGCATCAATCGAATTATGGCTTCCCCTACAGATATTCATCCATCAACTCAGTAGTGATTCTTTTAATTGCATCTACTTCTTAGACACAATATTTGAAATTACTCATTCAAGCAAAGAAACCCAAAGGTTATTCAATGAAACATAATTAAATATGGACACCTCTAAGAATAAAATGGCTACCTAAACAAATCCAGAGTGGAAATGTATGTACTTTGCTTGTACTCTCGTTGATCTTGGAAAACTAGCCAGCGACCCTAGTTTTCAGCAAGAAATACGACACAATAGCATAAATTCTGAATCCCCTACTCCAACGAGTTCTAATTCATTTTTTGCAATGGGTTCCTAACTTTAGAGTTGATTAGATTATGTTTGAAACGCAAAGTGGAAAAGCCAAATTTGCTCTACTAACAAGTAGACAGTCATTGTCCAGTTTCTAATAATTGACACTGCTTCTCATCGCTAATATAATATGATCCTTTGATATCATCGAATTGTATGAAAGTCCACTGGATTTCTGGTTTGTCGAATCGACTCTAGGTATTGTGTAAAAAAAACAATAGAGGTTACTAATATGAAACCCCAGAATTTGAAGGCCGTTATTGTGGGAGCTGGATGGGCAGGTGAAGGCCATACCAAAGCCTTACAATACTGTGGAGTAAAGGTCGCAGCCATCTGTGCTCGCAAACAAGAAGTTGTTGATAAAGTTGCTTCTAATTTAGACATAGAAATAGCTTCGACCAATTGGCAACAGACCCTTGAAAAGGTAAAACCTGATATTGTCGCTTTGGCCACACCTGCTATTTTGAGGACTCCAGTGATTGAATTGGCTGTCGAGCTAGGCGCACACATTTTATGCGACAAGCCATTGGCTAATACAGCCAAAGAGGCCGCGCACTTTTATCACCTGGTCAACCAAGCAAATGTTAAACATGCTTATGCAGCTACTCACTGCTATCATCCCAGTGTAACCTGGGTAAATCAACTGTTGAGTAACCAATCAGTTGGTAATTTGAAGCAGATTGATGTAATTTCTTCCCACCCAAAATCTAAAGAGCTAAAATCTTGGAGTTGGATGAACTCCCTATCTCACGGTGGAGGAATGCTTAACAATGGATTCCCACACTGGTTAGGAATACTAGAAAGAATGACAAACAGGAAGCTAAGTTCGGTTGTTGGTCAAGCACAACAAAGACACGAACGGGCCCCTGTTCTACCTAATGTACACGACTTTCGGAAATTCCGAGACACCAAAATTAGCCCTCAAGACGCAACCGATATGGAATGGAGGATTTGTGATGGGGAAAGTTCCTTTTCAGCCCTACTGAAACTAAGCTTACCTACCCCCCAAGAAGAAAATGTTGTTCCTGTCATGATGCGAGTCACAAGTGGGATTGCCGAATCGGTTGAAACTAACGGTTGGTATTTCTATGGTGATGAAGGAACCTTAATAGGGCGAGGAGGAATGTTATCACTCTCACTTTCAAAAACTGAAAATTCTCAGACTAGTTCTTTAGCAATACCAGAGGCATTAACTAATGATCTTCCTCAAGTTGGCGACATTATCCAAAACATGTGGGTGGCATTAGTCATTGATTTCATCGCAGATATTTGCAATCAGCCCCATCAAAGTTATTTGACTTTTCGAGATGGTTGGCGTTATCAAGTGGCAATCGAGGCCATTCGGCAAGGAATTGGTTGGAGCCAGATTGAATAAGCGACAAAATTACTGTCGATCGCTTTTAATTCCGATATGAACCTAATTTTGATTGTACGTTGAAGTTGCTTTCGTGTAGAGACTAATTGCCCCTCATTCCTTTTGAATATTTAGCTCTTGTATCACCTAGCCCTTGCAAGTTTACGATCATCCAGATGAGACATAGAAACTCATTGAAATAGGCAAAGTAAAGATCACAAACGACAACTATTACCTCAATTAATTATTAGGTAAATGGATAATCATTCCAATGGAAACCTTAAGTTCGCCAGAGAAAACAATTAGACTGCACAGAAATACTACTATTCATCAATAGGTTTACAGAATTTTTGAACAACAACCATGTTAAGTCCGGTTTCAACTGTTAAAGCTTCTCGGAAGACGTTGCTCATTTTCTCAGTATCATCGTCGTCTTCGATAATCCAGATAGATTTCACCCCACAAGAGGAAGCAAGATCAACAATACCAATGGTTGTTTCCGAATCGTCAAAGGGTGGTGGTGTGTTGTTAGGTGTGCTTTGACCACCGGTGGTGACGGCACCACCGTTGTCCAGAACGATCGTCAGTAGATTTAACTTGGTCGCGCGAGCGTGAACCAACGCATTGAGACCACCATGATAAAAGGCAGAATCACCAAAAACAGCGATAGCAGGCTCGTCAATCCCAGCTTTCTGCAGACCTGCAGCCGCTCCGATTGCGGATCCCATGCAAAGCTTTGTATCCAGTAAATGTGCAGCAGTGATAGCACAACCAGGATCTGCAGAAAGAAATGGATTCTGTCCCAAATCTTTAGCTACTTGGCGAAGAGTAGTTAAAATTTCAACGTAAGGACACCCCGCACAATAAGGTTTTCGCGCGGGTTTTTCCTTTTCCCATCCATCTTGGGTATAATATTGACTTGGTAAGAAATCAGGTAAGTAAGTACCGAGTGACTGCTGTATATGCCACCGGAAAAGTTCCCCTTCCCAGTTAACATCTGTCGTTCGCTTCCCCAGTATTTTAGGTGTGTGACCAGCATCATATCCCACAGTTTTGATTGCGTCTTCTAAGTAGGGGTCTACTTCTTCCAGAACGAGGACTTCTTGGCATTGACCTAAAAATTGAGTTAACAAATCCCTAGGAAGTGGATAGAGAGTACTCAGCTTGAGAATCGATAAGTCCGAGGTATCTGTGTCCGAAAGTGCCTCCGTTAGCTTGCTGTAGGTAAACCCACTAGCAAGAATTCCTTTGGAACCTGAACCTTCAATTTTGTTGAAAGGCAAATGGCTGAATTGTTCAGTTGCCTGCTGCATCTTATGGTGAACTTTGCGGTGGTTGTCCATAGTATTGCTGGGACCAGAAATCCATCGCATTGGTTCTCTGTCAGGTGACAAAGATAGCTTCGCTTCTGGCTCAGAAATCGGAGGCAGAAGACTTTCCGCTAGACTGAAACTTCGCGTAATCCGAATAATGACAACTGTACGGAGCAGTTCTGAGAATTCGAAAGCCCACTTGATCATCTCACGTCCTTCTTTAGGTGTAGACGGTTCAAGCATCGGTATCTCAGCCATGGGAGCTATAAAACGGGTATCCTGTTCGTTTTGGGATCCCCAAGCACCTGGGTCATCACCTAAAAGAATAACTAGCCCGGCGTGTACACCTGTCATATTCAACACCATGAGTGTGTCCAAAGCGACATTCATACCAACACTTTTTAAACATACAAACGCTCGCTTACCTCCTTGAGACACACCCGCTACTATATCAAGGGCAATACGCTCGTTGATACACCATTCAGTGTGATGCCCATATACTTCAGCAGTTTCTGCTAAGGCATTAAAAGTTCCAGTTCCTGGGGATCCGGGATATCCAGTGACAACACTAACTCCAGCTTCTATCGCTCCCCAAGCAATAGCATTTTCTCCGTTAACCAATTGTAGATCCATGGCAGTATCCTAAAGAATAGTCGTATTTTTGTACTTGTTTGGCACTACTCCGCTTGAGCATTGACAGCAATTTTGATTACCGTCTCATCACCCAAGCGGTAGCCTCCATCAAGAGCCTCAAATCCTTCCCGAATGCGGGATAATGGTAGTACATGGCTTACCATGTTAGCAAAGGGAAATTCATTCTTCTCCAAAATCGGCAACCCACGAACAAAATGTTCATGCCGGCTACTCCATACTGCTTCCAGCCGTAGATTTTTCCGCATTAACATTTGGTTTGGATTAAGTTTAAAGGAACCAACGTCAACAAAATGCCCAACCTCACAGAAAGTCCCACTATATTTAACATAACCGAGACCTTCTGTAATAGCTGGCAAGAATCCTGCACATTCAAATACGACATCGACACCTTCACTGTGTAGTGTTTGATCTCTAACTAGTTGCGTCCTTTCTTCAACAGACGAAAATTCCTCAATATTAATGGTTACATCTGCTCCTAACTGCTTTGCTAAATCTAATCTACCACTGGGTCCCCCAACCATAATCAATTTTGCTGCACCACTGATTTTGGCACAAACTAGTGTCAATAATCCAATCGCTCCTGAACCTTGAACCACAACTGTATCCCCAATCTTTACTTTAGCCCTCATAACGGCATGTACCGCAATAGCAAAAGGCTCTGTCAAAACAGCCACGTTGATAGGCGCTCCAGTTTTAATGAAACATGTCCCAGAATAGGTTAGGTATATATAGTCGGCAAACCCTCCTCCGAAATGCGGTGCCTCGTCGGGGTTGGGATGAAACCCATAGACACGTTCATCTGCCCTAGGAGCAAGAATAACCCGATCTCCTTCTTGGATAGAGT
>JACLAC010012881.1_pt1 | contig 26570 bp, 17 predicted proteins | sample 8027881 | NCBI WGS metagenome assembly JACLAC01 (sample SAMN15725517, study PRJNA655200) | protist metagenome | isolation source: fluorescence activated cell sorting (FACS) single amplified genomes of... | place: Spain: Blaines Bay Microbial Observatory, Mediterranean Sea | collected 2016-01-19 | reverse complement strand
GAAGAAGTTAACTTTATGATTTACGTTTATTCGATAATTTGTTAAGTATTAATTCGATTTTTGGTGCATGTGATTAATTGTCGCCTTTATAAAGGTTTAGGAGAAATTATCAAATGGAAGCAGGAACGGTGACAACCTCTATACCAAGTATTGAGGGGTACGAAGAGATCGTCGTGGAGTCTATTGCAACAACAGCTAGGCTCTTTGGAATCTCGGCAAAAAAAATAAATAATCTTCGGGTTGCGGTCAATGAAGCCTGTATCAACGCTATGGAGCACGGGAATAACTATGACCCAGAGAAATCTATCGTTGTCACATATGGCTGTGAAGATAATAGTATGGTAGTCACGGTCAGAGACTCGGGGCTTGGAGAGGTTCACCCAGACTTTCAACGTCCTGACGTGGAAGAACAGGTAAAGAAATTCAAAACAGAGCGTATTGGTGGCTGGGGGTTGTTTTTAATGAAATCATTAGTGGATGAAGTTGATATTCACGGCTCGAAAGGGAATGGGACCACTGCAACTTTGAAAATTACTAGCGAAGAATAAATTTGAGAAATTATTTACAGTACAAATACGAAGGTTAGAATAGATGTCAAACAGTAAATCATTTGGTAAAAATGTTGCTATTGAAAACAATGGTGAGATCGATAGTTTATACATCAGCAATAATCTTGATGGAAAAACATCAGAAGATGTTCGGTTAGCTTTTGGTGAAATCCAAGCTAAAAAAGTACTCATTAACCTCGGGCAGGTTCGGTTAACCAGTAGTCGCGGGCTAGCTACACTGTTGAGCCTAATGCTAGAAGGTGAAGAGGAAGGTTTTGTATTTGCACTTTGCGAAGTATCAGAACCTTGTATGATTATCCTGAATACAATGAATATTATGGAATATATCGAAGGTGTAGAGATTTTGGATACAGCTGAAGATGCAATTAAGTGGTTGAATGAACACAATTAACCGATAGTGGTATTTTGGGTTGTTCTTAATGTAAATAGGGAGATGCTATGAAATACAGTACATATTTGATTCGTCTATTGTTTTTTCTAGTAGTGGCTTTACCAGGTCAAACTTACACATTTGAAAGAAATGATCTGTCGGATCAGTATATAGACAGCTGGGTTGTTGGCGGTCCATTTATACCTGCTAGTCTTGATATGGACTTTTTTGGTATTTCAGTTGCAGGAGGAGAAAAATCTGTTGCAACTACAGGTAACTTGTCTCCTAGCTCACAGGTCAGTTCTCCAGATGGATCTACAGTTATTTTTAAGGAATATTCAACGAAGGGTAACGTCGTTGACTTTGTGGATGCTGTCGGTAGTGATCAAAATGCAACTGCATATGCTTTCTGTGCTGTAAATGCTTCCGGTCGAGAAAGGATCGAATTGGGAGTTGGTATTGATGGAAATGCTGCTATATGGGTAAATGGAATTCAAGTCTATCGAAGTACCATGGCTGAAAAGATGGCTTATGATGGCATTTTAGTGCGTGACATCGTGTTGAAATCGGGTATTAATGTTATCATGGTCAAAGTTGCGAGATCTACCAATGAGAATCAAGGAAGAGACCAAGATATGACTTTGCCATGGGGGTTTGCATTGAGAATACTTCCCACAAATAAGGCGATTTCAATTTCTGGAAAAATCCTCGACATGAATGGAAACAATCTAGGTGGAGCTGAAGTCAATCTTTATCATCAAACACGCATACTCAGTAGTATCTTAGCGAATTCATTTGGTGAATTTAACTTCGTACAGTACCCATCGAGAGGTAAGTATGATTTGTCTTCTACTTTTAATAACCTGGGCAGTTGGCAAACAAATATCACTGGCAAGAGCGCTGTTACTCTAAAGCTTAACAATGCCATTAGTATTTCTGGTCAACTAACTATGCTCGATGGTAGAACTCCCCATATTTCAGCCGTTGTAGAAGCCGTTCAGCAGGATCAAATCGTAGCCAAAACATTAACGACTAGTGCTGGAAATTATCAGTTTATTAATCTCAAGGCTGGAAAATACCAAGTCCGGGCAGGGGGAAGCCAGAACAAAATTTACTATAAAAATCGCAAAGTGTTAGACGTTCAACCAGGAAAAACAATCAGCCGTGTAGATTTACAATTGGCTCCAACCAAGAAAGGAACTTGGCGAAAGTACAGTAACCTAGATGGCTTACCACATGGAACAGTACATGATGTACTGGCTGCTCAAAATGGGACTGTTTGGTTCGCAACTGATGAAGGGGCTTCTATGTATGATGGTCAGACTTTTCTGACTTATACGACCTCTGAAGGCCTAGTCAACAATCGAGTGTTTTCTATTTGTAGTGCTGAGAAAGAAGCAGGTCTCAACAGTGAGGGATCTGGTGGCAAAATCTGGTTTGCAACTGATGGTGGAATTTCTAGTTTCAATGGTCGAAACTTCAAAAGCTATACAATGGAAAATTCGGATTTACCTAGTAACAGAATTCTTTGTACCTATCGTGATTTCAAGGGAGACATTTGGTTTGGTACGGATAATGGCATTATCCGTTATAACGTCATTCTGAGTCGTTTTGAAGGTAAGAAACAAAAAAGTGACCGTGATTGGGGAATTCGTGCTTTACCCGATAATACAATTAACGATATTGCTGAAGATGCTCAACGAAATATTTGGTTGGCAACTAACGGCGGAGTAGTACGGATTCGCGATCGAAAAATTGATCTCGTCATAACTATGTCAGACGGTCTACCTGACTACCGTGTTAATTCGATATCTTCGGATGGGAAAGATGGTATGTGGTTTGGTACAGAAATGGGTGCAGTACACTTTGATGGGAGTGAGATCACCACGGTTTTCAGTCAAGTCGATGGGCTGTTCTCAAGTAGAATTCGTTCTGTGTTTCTGGACAAAGAAGATAATATCTGGTTTGGTACAGATCAGGACAGTAATAGTAACTGGAATACCAATTTGGAAGGTGGTGTTAGCCTCTATGATGGTCAGACTATAACGACTTTTACAGCCAGGGACGGGCTACCAAGTGCACCTATTTTGGCTATTTCAGAAACCGATGACGGGTTGATTTGGTTCGGTAGTGGAGGCGAAGGAATAGCTAATCTTGATAATAAAGGAATTACAAACTTTAATACACAAGATGGTTTATCTGGAGATTATATTACGTGCATTACTCAAGTCAAAAATGAACTTCTGATCGGAACTTGGAGCAATGGTCTAAACAGGTACCAAAATGGTTATTTTGATTCTGTATTAGGATCGAGTGGCAGTATTTTTACTATAACAGCCTGTCAGGATCAATCTGCTTGGGTTGGTGGTATTTTCACGGGTGCGTTGGAATATAAACAGAACTCATCAAATTCGTCAGGAACCAAGTGGCAGATCTCACGACGCCTTGGACAGAGCGACCTTGGACTACCAATTGTCCTAGATAGTTATCAGGACAGCTCTGGAGACATTTGGTTTGGCGTTTGGAATGGCGGTGTAGGATATTACAAAAATGGAGCTTTAGAGAAAAAAATAGAAATTTCTGACGGGCTGCCTGATCTTCGTGTATGGTCTCTTTCTGAGAATAACGATGGTTATATGTGGTTTGGTACTGAAGGTGGAGCTGTGCTTTACGATGGGAATCGTGTCAAAAAAATGATTCAAGTCAAGGACGGGTTGCCTAGTAATTGGGTTAATTCGATTTACTGTGAACAAGCTCCCAGTAATGCTGTTTGGTTTGCTACAGGTCACTTTTTTAATGGATCAAATAGTGGATTGGCGCGGTATGATGGATCCACAATGGAGATCTTTACTCCATCTAACACCGCCGGTGGATTGGCCAGCAGTGCTGTTCGGTCGATCTATCAGGATAAAAATGGTTTGATTTGGTTTGGTACTATTGGCGGAGGGGCCTCTGTTTACAATCCAAAAGAAAAAATCTGGGCTAACTTAAGTACGAAAAATGGTCTAGCAGGTAACACTGTCAGTACTATATTTCAAGATTCAGATGGTACTATGTGGTTCGGTACAGACCGTGGCTTGACCCGATATAGCTTTATTCGAAATAATTCTTCTGTACGAGTTGTTTCTGTTGAAACGACTCGTCGTTTCAGTAATGCAGAGACCAATCAGAAAACACCCAAAATTGTTGCTGGGGACCAAATAGTTATTACATATAGTGCGATTAACTTCAGAGTACCATTGGAGAAAAGACGGTATCAATATCGATTAGAAGGATTAGGTTTGACAAACGAATGGTCCTCTATAACATCTCAGACCACAATTACTCAGGAAGTACCAAGAGCTGGTAATTACACATTTTTCGTTAGATTCGTAGATCCTGAATTAAGGTTCTCTGCAGCAACAAAGTTGCAGATACCAGTTGGTTCGCCTCCATTTCACCGAACTCTTCCCTTTACCGTACTGATAGCCGTTTTTACACTGGTTTTCTTCGTCGCAGCAGGATTTCAAACCAACCGAGTTTTACAACAGCGGAGGGAAATACAGGATTATCAAAATATGGCTGTCCGAGAGCTTGAAGATGCTCGAAATATCCAGATGGATCTTCTCCCTAATATTACCCCAGAATTGGAAGGATTTGAGATCTTTGGTCGTTGTGAACCTGCTAACGAGGTTGGTGGAGATTTCTACGATTTCATTTTGCAGGATGATTCCTCGCAGGTCGGATTAGCTATCGCAGACGTTAGTGGAAAGCAAATGCAAGGAGCAATGAATGCGGTTATGGCCAACGGTATTCTGCACCTAGCTACAACCGAGACAGCAGATTCCTCTCCCTCCAGTATTGTAGAAAAGGCGAACGCTATCCTTACAGCTAGAATGAAGCAGGACACCAATATTACCATGATTTTTGGCTTTCTAAATTCTGAGACTCGTTCTTTTAACTTTGTTAATGCAGGTCATCATGCACATCCGATTCTCCTTCGTAAGGGGAGTGTATCCCGCGTAGAGCAAAGTGGTTTCCCACTGGGTATGAAGAGTTCAATCAAGTATAAATCCCGCCAGTTCCAGTTTGAACCGGGGGATCTGTTGTTGTTGATGAGTGATGGAATTATTGAACCTACAGATGAAAATGGGATTATGTATGTCGAAACAGGTAGATTGGAGTCCGTTCTAGCGGATATTCCGCCGAATACACCGTTGAGTGGAATCCTCGATATGTTGATTCAAGATGTTAAACGATATGCTATTAATTCTGTTGAACCACAAGATGACATTACTCTAATTGGAATTAGGGCAAAAAGTTAACAAAAAAGATATGGGGAGAGCTAAAAATGTACGTCAAAAGCCTATGGGCTTCTTTATCTGTTACTTTTATATTATTGTTTTTTGGTTGTCAATCAAAGGATAGTAGGTTAGAGGAAAAGTTAGGAAAACTCCAACAGCAGTTTGAAGCTAGTGAAGTAAAAGAAGAGCGTACAGAACTAATTAGAGAGATAACTAGCGTCGACCATCCTCGGAGATCTACCATATTACTAACAAAGCTGTCTGATATTAACTACCGATATGTACACTCCGAAATTATTATCTCCCTCGGTAAAATTCGGCCAGTAAGTTCTAGAACGATACCCTTACTCGGAGAAAAGTTATCGCAAACTGAATTACGCAATGATGTAGCCCAAGCATTCAAGGAAATTGGTGCTCCTGCCTATAAATTCCTTATATCAAAACTAAAAGAAACTGGAACATATGACGATGCCTATTATGCGCTGAGTCAAATTGCTACTGACGCAAAATCAGAATTGATTAAGGGATTAGTCGATGAAAGTTACGAATTTCGTGCAAGTATTCTTAGTCTTTTGCAAAGCGTAGTGGAATCAGCTGTTCTACCAAAAGAAGAAATCGGACTATTGGTAAATGTTTTTGATATACCGGCATCAGACTACAATAAGTCCTCAGCTGAGTTTACTATGATTGGCAATGTTTTGTCTTTATGCGGCGATGCTTCTAAATTAATCCTTACAGATTCAGTTCGTAGTGAAAGGTTGCAAATTCGTGTGGGAGCCGCAATATCTTTACATAAGATTGATGAAAGCCAAATCGATTTTATTCTTCCAATCTTAGCTGAAGGTCTCAAAGATCCTTTTTTATGTGATCTAGTTGTGCCTATTTTAGCCGGTGTAGGAGAGCCAGCTCTAACAACTTTAGAACAAGCATTTAACGACGAATCGTCTTACTTAAAAGCAGCCGAGGTTTTGGGGAAGTTAGGCGCAATGAGCTTGCCGATATTATCTGCTAGTTTGAAGGGGAATGACGTATTTCAAAAGCAGATTGCTATAGAGGAAATCGGCAGACTCGGAGTCTCAGCCAAACCCGTATTGAATAATTTAGTGCCTTTGTTAAAAGATATAGACTTGGGGGAGTCGGCCGCAGTTGCACTTGGTAATATGGGGCCAGATGCTGTTCCTTTTTTACTTAACTCTCTAAATTCTAAGAATCTAGATGAAAAACAATATGCTTTGAAAGGTTTAGAGGTTATTAATCCTCTACCTCAGTCTGTAGTTACCAACCTAGTAGAGAAAGTTGCTGACCCAAGGATTGGAATACTAGCCGTTAAGGCTTTAACAGCGGATAAAAATTGGAAATTGGATGGATCTAGGCTGGTTGCTATTGTGCCGTATCCTCCAGAAAAACTTGATATAATCGATGACTGGTGGGTAATTGAACCCTTTGATAATTCAAGTAAAATTGGTTTCAATTTTGTGTATCCACCAGAAAAAGAAATTGATCTAAACAAAGAATATGTCGGAAAAAATGGTCGTCAACTTCGTTGGTATCAAAGTTATGGAAATGGTACTAATGCCTTTTCCAATGTCGAGGATAACGTGGTTGGCTACGGATTGACTTACATCAATTCAGAGCGTAAGAAAACAGAGATTCTCGCGCTCGGTTCAGATGATGGAGTTAAGGTTTGGCTCAACGATAAGTTAATTTGGAGCAACGATTCAGTTAGGCCTTTTGTTTTGGGCCAAGATGCAGTTCTTATGCCACTTAAAAAGGGAAAAAACAAGTTATTGCTCAAAATTACCCAAGAACAAAATACATGGGGATTTGCGGCGGGTCTGGGTGGGAAAAAGCTGTATTTGGATGCGAATTCTATTCTAGATACGTTGCACAAAAGTATTCAACATGAAGATCCAATGATTAGAGATCAGGCCCGACAAGTCTCTGTTCAAATAGGGATCGCAGCAGTACCAATTCTAGAAAAATTGTTGGCACAGGTGAAAAAGAAGTCAGATCTAAGAGCCGAAATTACAGGCTTATTAGGAAAGATGTCATATAAAACGATACAAGATGGAATGATAGAAAGAGCCGTGATAACACCCGCGGCTTCCATTACGGCCCCATTACTTTTGGATTTAATATCAGATGATAAAGAGGAATGGGAAATAAGACAGATTGCATATGATGGCATTTTTGGCCTTTCGACGGCTAATCATCCTGAAGCAATGAAAGCCGTAAAGGAATTTGAACAAATAAGCCGTGCTCATGATCTTGTCCTGTCTTTTCGGAACAGAATGACGGAAATGGAAGTAAATAAGATTACTGAAGAAATTCTTCAGGTGGGAGAAATCGCGGTACCATTTTTAATCCGTGGTTTTACCAGTGAAGTTAGTATTATGCGTGGACGATCGGCTAATGTCCTTGTCCAAATGGGTGAACCCGTGGTGCCTGCATTAAAAATAGCGAAAAGAAGTGGTGGTCAACGCACAATATATTGGGTTGATTATACTTTAGAAAGAATTGAATAGCAGTGTTGTAGATGTTTTGTTATTGCTATACGGTAGAATAGAGCTAGCATGTTTTTTAAACGGAATAAGGTGAATGGGTATGTTATCAAAGCGAAGGCCAAGCTTCAACGGGCAGACCTAGAATATGGTAAGCTCTCCAATATGAACATGAAGGAAGCTGATTTGTACGGAGCAAGAATGAGCTTTGCGACTCTTACTCTTGTCAACCTAGTTTCAGCTAATCTCTCTAATGCAAAATTAGATCAAGCAAATCTAAATCAAGCGGATCTCACTGATGCCAATCTCAATGGGGCTATAATGAATGGGGCTTCATTGATCCAAGCTAATTTAACAAGAGCTAGATTGAGCCGAGTAATTCTTCGCTCGGCTGATTTGAGTCGAGCCATTTTGGCCGAAGCTGATCTTAGAGGAACGGATTTAGAAAACGCTAACTTAAGTCAAGCTGACTTATCAGGTTCTGATCTGCGTGGCTCTGATCTTCAGAAGGCCAACTTGGTTGGCGCAAATTTAAGCGGTGCCAAGCTAGACGGTGCCAATTTGAATGCAATTCAGTCTGATGAAAAAACCGTTTTACCAGATAACTTCTTGCTTTGATGAAATTTGGCAGTTAAAATCCCGTCTTATCATCTAAAGTATTTCCTTGACTTTAGTTTAGCTCAGTGCGAAATTTTCAAGTCAAGCTAGATCTCGGAGATGAAAATGAAAAGGTCTGAACAAAAAAAAAACCCTGATTCGACTCCAATTCAATCCTCGCACTCATTTGTCGATGAGTTGGACTTTAAACAATTTCCGTTCAAGACAAATTTTAGTTTAGAGCCCTTAGTAGATTTCTGGCAGCAGGTCAATAGTGAATTAACCTCGGGTCATCTGTGTTCAAGGGAAATTTTGGAGAAGCTAGAAGAAAACCCAGAAAAATTAGATTCAGTTACTGATTTTCAATCGACATCTTGCCAAAATCGAGAATTAATTGATTTGATGATGACAGCTATTATACCAACTTCATCTTTTAGTGATGAAATGATAGCGATCGTTCCTCCTTTTTCCTACAAGCCTTTTTTTCAAACAAAACAGTTTGCTGATCATCTGTTGAATGAAGATGATTGTTTCAGTGACCAATTAAATTTATTAGATGATGAAATTCGGCTTTACATCCAAGTCCTTTATGCTTACTACTATGTAATATCTGGTGTCCCAGCATATCAACTTGACATAGATTTTGAAGATTATTCAACAATCTACACTAAACAAAATCCAGATACTGGGTTAACACATCACTACCGCCTAAAATGGGATGCTCGATTCTGCCAGATCAAGGTTAAAGGAAAACCTAAACCTTTAACCTCAATTATTACGAAAAATCTGCTTTCTAATCTGAGTGGAGTATCAGTGTTGAAGGATTCCGCCTTACGATCAGACGAAACTTCTGGTACTCAAAACGCCGCATTGGCGAATGTCACTGGATTAAAATTATTAATCGAATTATTCCCACCAGATGTATTTGAGTTCTTTGGATTTATGGTCATTCGAGCGACTGATATTACTAACCAACATGTGTTAGGTAAAATCACACAGGATTTACTGGAAAGAGAATCGATAGATAGTAAAGTGCGCTTTATAGATATAGAAGAGATGTTGAAAACTGTGTTGCAGACACCTGATGTTGAAGCCTCATTAATAGGTATCGACAGTACTGATCAAGTTTTAATGATCAATAATGGAAAAGTTGAATCCGAGAACCAATTCACTAACATTTCAGACTTGGAAGATTCTCAATACCAACGGGCACTAGACAAAGGTGGATTGTGGGTAATTCCTGACTTGGTTAAAACCACCAGAAGGAAGAAGACACCCATAGAAAAAAAGATGTTAGACGAAGGTGTGAAGAGCTTAGCTATCATTCCTTTGAAGGACCCGGAAAACAACCGGGACATAGGTCTGCTCGAGTTACGGTCTCCAACCAAGGATGCATTGAACGAAATGAATTCTATGCGTCTACATGAACTTGGGACAGCTTTTTCAAGTGCTGTTAAGCGCTGGGTTACGGAACGAGCTGATGCTGTGGAACGAACCATCCGCCAGCAATGTACACCAATACATCAATCTGTTGCTTGGAGGTTCGAAAAAGCGGCGCGTACTTTCATCGATCGAAAACGTATCGAGCCACAACTCAGCGAAATGGAACCGATCATTTTTCATGATGTTTATCCGCTTTATGGTCAATCCGATATTCGCGGTTCCTCTGAACTACAAAATGCAGCTACTCAGGCAGACTTAACTGATCAATTAACTTTGGCTTCGGAAATTTTGGCTCTGGCTCAGCAGACTAAGCCGATGCCTTTTTTGGATGATCTTATATACCGTGTTGATGTTCAATTAACCAGTATCCGAGGGAACCTAGGTGCCGGTTCTGATTTGCAGGTGCTTGAATTTTTGCACCAAGATGTTGAGAAGTGTTTCAATACGCTGGAACAGTTCAGTAGGTATGATGCAGGAATTGGTAAAAAAATAGAAGCTTATCGATCATCTCTTGACCCGCAACGCGGAGCTGTTCATCGGCAACGGAAAGAATATGATGAATCAATAAATGTGATTAACGACACCATTTCCGCTTATATTGATTTAGAGCAAGAAAAAGCTCAACGCGTTTTCCCTCATTATTTCGAAAAAAATGTAACAGATGGTGTGGATCATCAGATATACATCGGATCTTCAATGCTAGACAAACAGAAATTCGATCTGATGTATCTCAAAAACCTACGTCTATGGCAACTGATGGTTTTATGTGGTTCTGCGTATTTGACTGAGCAACTGAAGCCTAATTTGAATTTGAAGCTGGACACAGCCCACCTGGTGGCCGTACAAGAAACTGCACAAACCATTAGTTTTGATTATAATGAAAAACAATTAGCAATGAAGGGTAGCTATGATATTCGTTATGAAATCATGAAGAAGCGAATTGATAAAGCCAAAGTTAAAGGAACTGGAAAGAGACTAACACAACCGGGTAAAATCTCTATTGTCTACTCACAAACTCGCGAAGGCGTAGAATACGAAAAATACATCGAGTACTTGTTAGCTAGAGAGTATTTAGTTGGAACTATTGAGCATTTAGATTTGGAGGATTTGCAGGGGTTATATTCCTTGAAAGCTCTTCGGGTATCTATAAACCTAGACAGGCCAGTCGAATTACCAGGACCGACCGAAGACTTTCCATTATTTTAAGATCGACCTACCGATTAATGCCGTTCTGATTTTACTCACTCTCAGGAAACATCGATCATTGCCTGATTAGCGATCTTACTGACCAATGTTGTTATTTTTTTCAAATGGTCGAATGGATTGTCAAGGCAGATCAATTACATTCCCAACTTGGGCTGCGGAACAGTTGAGATCAATCTCACTTTCTTGAATGTACCGGCGTGTATGAGCTACTTTAGTATCAACACACTCATCAGTATCTGTTGGATCGTGGTGAGTGAGTACTAATGATTTCACTCCGGCTAAATTAGCAATCTTGACCGCGTACTCTGGATATGAGTGTCCCCATCCTTTTTTGCCATCTTTGTATCCGTCTTGCGTATAGGCCGTATCAAAAATTAGGACGTCTGCATCCTTGGCAAAATCAGCTAGCCTCTTGTCTAAAATGTCTGCTAATTTGTTCTCATCTCTTGTGCCATTAGCTTCAACCAGTTCATCCATATCATCGTGGAAAAATTGATAAGGTTCATGATCACCGGTAAATACAATGACTTTTCCCCGGTATTCAATCCGATAACCGAGAGCAATGCCTGGATGATTGACACGAATACAAGTAACAATAGCCTCACCAATTTTCACTTCACCTTCCGACAAGCCGATGAACTTTAGATCCGACGCCATGAAATCAATTGGGATGGGAAAATATTCGCTCGCCATTTGTCCCGCAAAAATTTGATGAAGATACTTATCATCGGTATGAGAACCATGAACAAAAAACTGATTGCCCTTTATAAAAGCGGGAGTGAAGAAAGGAAACCCTTGGATGTGATCCCAATGGGTATGTGTAATGAAAATATGACCTGTAATGGGTTGGCTAGTGCCTCTCGACAATAGATCTAACCCCAAACGGCGAATACCCGAACCTGCATCTAATATAATGAGATCTTCACCAGCCTGTATCTCAAGACAGGTAGTGTCACCACCGTACCGGATGGTACTGTGTCCGGGAGTCGGAATTGACCCACGGACTCCCCAAAAGCGTAACTTCATCTAAAATTCACCCCTTACATTCATAACGCACAACCATTTAATACGCTGTAACGCCATATTAGGTTACCGATAGACTAATTAGCAGAAAAGAATCGATTGTTACTACCGGTTGGCGAAACTTTCACTCGGGCTGGTTTGGCACACTTTGGGCACCAACCAACATAAGCTGTTCTTTTTTTATTAAGATGTATGCGACTGTATACGCTACAGCATTTAAACATAATGCCAAGATACGGTCTGGCTTGACGTTTGTTCGACTGTTTCATAGTTCCACATCCAGATATGTTTACTACTGGCCATAATATCTGGTCTAGATTTCTACAAATTCGATATCTACAGGCTGAGAGATAATACCAGATTCGTAACCGCGCTTCAATAATTCGCGGACACCTTCTCGACCTGAATCACCATAATCGATAGTGTACTCATTCACGTACATACCAACGAACTGGTCAGCGGTCTTGGTTTCCATATCTCGAGCATAAATCATGGCATAATCAAGAGCTTCAGCTCGGTTGTCAAGTGAATGCTGGATGCTTTGGCGGACAAGACGGGTCACTTTCTGCATTTTTTCGACCCCAAGATCTCGTCGGATTACATTTCCACCTAATGGTAAGGGAAGTCCGGTTTCTTGATACCACCATTCACCAAGATCAACGATCTTGTGCATCCCACTTTCTTCGTAGGTCAATTGCCCCTCGTGAATAATCAACCCTGCATCGGCTTGACCACCTTTGACAAAATCAATAATCTGATCAAAGGGAACTTCAATCGCCTCAAAGTCAGACTCGAACAGACTACAAGTCAGGTAAGCCGTTGTCATTTTTCCAGGGATAGCAATTTTTTTACCTTTGAGCTCAGAAACTGGAAAGGGCTGATTAGCAACAAGGATTGGACCATATCGATCCCCCATACTCGATCCACAAGGCATTAAAGCATACTTGTCAGCAATATATGCATACGCGTGTATGGAAACTGCGGTCACTTCCAACTCAGCATTGAGCGCCCTTTGGTTCAGACTTTCAATATCCTCAATAACATGGACAACTTGGATACCATCGGTTGGGATAGTTTCTTTAGCCAGAGCATAAAACATAAATGCATCATCGGAATCAGGGCTATGGCCTATACGAATAGTTTCTGTTTGCGACATTCAGTTACCTTCTATAATTAACAAAACAACAACCACCCGATTATATCAAAACAGTCATTTTGTGTCAAGAATTGCGGCCATAACAGGTTCTTGATGAGTCGTTGACAAATTGAATGACCTTTGTTACACTGGCCGAGTTTTAAGCAATTTTGCATCGATATTGGATAGACTTAGGATCGTGCCGCCGCTTCTTGAAATTAACGAATTACGTACTGTATTTAATACTGATGATGGTGTGGTTGCAGCTGTTGATGGTGTTAGCTTCAGCATCGAGCCTGGGGAGACCTTAGGAGTCGTTGGTGAGAGTGGTTGTGGTAAAAGTGTCACCGGATTATCCATTTTACAATTGGTTCCATCTCCTGGACGGATCGAATCAGGAAAAATCTCTTATTATAAGAGCGGTGAGTCAGTCGAAATTACCGGACTTGAACCAAGAAGTGATCAGATGCGGTCAATTCGTGGCAACGAAATTGCTATGATATTTCAAGAGCCAATGACGTCCCTCAATCCTGTTTATACTGTCGGAAACCAAATAGGCGAAGCTATCCGTTTACATCAGCAGGTTGGTCATCAGGAAGCACGAAGTCGTGCTATCGAAATGCTAATTAAGGTTGGAATCCCTGCACCAAAACAACGGATAGACGAATACCCACATCAATTGTCTGGTGGTATGCGACAGCGAGTAATGATTGCCATGGCTTTGTCTTGTAACCCATCTTTACTAATTGCCGATGAACCAACTACTGCTTTGGATGTAACGATTCAAGCTCAGGTTCTGGATTTAATGAAATCCTTACAGGAAGAATTGGGTATGGCAATCGTCATGATAACACATGATTTAGGTGTTATGGCAGAGGTAGCGGACGAAGTCGTGGTAATGTATGCCGGCAAAGTTGTAGAAAAAGCAGGGATTGATGAAATCTTCGATAATCCGTTACATCCCTACACCCAAGGCCTACTAGAATCTGTTCCACAGTTAGGTCGAAAGGTAAAAGGTCAGCTATTCTCGATTCCTGGTACTGTTCCTCGACCTTTGGCTATGCCATCGGGCTGTGCATTCGCACCCCGTTGTACTCAAGCATTTGACAAATGTTCGGAAATGCCGTCATTAGAATTGATTGAACCTAATCACTCTGCTCGGTGCTGGTTAAATCAATCGAGTTAAACCCAATACTCATCACTCAATTCAAGAATGGAAAAACTGCTCCAAGTTAAAAAATTGAAAAAGTATTTTCCAATTAAAAAGGGGCTTTTTCAAAAAACTGTTGGCTACGTCAAGGCAGTAGATGGTGTTAGTTTTGATGTTTATAAAGGAGAAACCGTAGGTTTAGTTGGCGAAAGTGGTTGTGGAAAAACAACGACTGGTCGTTGCATCATGCGCTTGTTGGAACCAACATCTGGTAGCGTACTGTTTGGTTCGGAATCTGTTGATCTTTGTCGATTGAGTCATTCAGCCCTAAGACCTTTCCGAAGAAGAATTCAGATGATCTTTCAAGACCCATTTTCTTCCCTAAATCCTAGAATGACGGTTGGTGACATTATAGCCGAACCCTTGAAGGTTCAAGCAAAACAAGGCCGATGGCTCTCTGAAACTGAACACAATTCAATTGAAGATTACGTGGTCGATTTATTGGAGTCTGTTGGCTTAAAAAGTGATGACATGCGCCGGTATCCGCACGCTTTCAGTGGTGGGCAACGCCAAAGAGTAGGTATCGCACGCGCGTTAGCCCTAAAACCAGAGTTGATTATTGCTGACGAACCGGTATCTGCTTTGGATGTATCGATTCAGTCCCAGATATTAAATCTCTTACAGGAATTGAAAGAAAAATTTCAGTTGTCTTATCTCTTTATCGCTCACGATTTGAGTGTAGTCGAACATATTAGCGATCGGGTGGCTGTAATGTATTTGGGGCAAATTGCTGAATTGAGCTCGGCACAAAATCTGTACTCAACTCCGCAGCATCCTTACACCGAGGCTCTCATTTCAGCAGTACCTTTACCTAATCCGAAGATGCAAAGAAAAAGAGAACGAATCCGCCTGAGTGGCGATGTACCTGACCCTTCTAATCCACCATTAGGTTGTCGCTTTCACCCTCGTTGCCAATACGCGACTGATATTTGCCGTACCGAGGAACCCATGATAGAACAAACCTTTGATGCTGAATCGATAACGGCTTGTCACCGAAGAAACGAACTTGAACTGAAAGCTAATTAATCAAAATTCAGTTGTATGCGATTTTGAAATAAGGTTTTAAAGTACATTGTACCGTGCTATTTATTTACTATTAATTACTATTTTGATTTGGCTAGGTTGCTCTGGGCCACCTCCTTATGATCAGCTAAGAAAGGGAGACATTGACCTTTTTACGGCTAAAGAGGCTCCAATGCTATCAGAAAAAGTCTCCAAAGGTGAACTTCCTCCTTTAAATGAGCGCCTGCCAGAAACACCATTAATAGCAAAAACGAACTATGATGGATATGATAAGCCAGGCAAATATGGTGGGCAGTGGCATCGGTTTCATGATCATCCTGAGCTAGGTACATGGAAAATGACGGCGGGTTATACCCCATTTATCCGTTGGAAATTTGATTGTTCGGGTTTAGAACCTGGAACGGCAGAGTCGTGGGAATTTAATGAAGACGGGACTGTTTTTACCATCCATCTTAGAAAAGGTATTCGTTGGTCCGATGGACACCCGTTTACTTCGGAGTCTTTCGATTTTTATTATAAATTGTGCTTGGATAAACGGCACATTTATACTCCACCTGTCTGGTGTTTAGTGGACGGTCAACCAATGAAAGTAGAAACACCCGACCCTTATACTATTGTGATGAGCTTTGCTGGTCCAAATTGGTTAGTACCTTTATGGGTTGCTACCGGGTTCTGGCATTCGGAGAAATATAACATCCCCAAACACTATATGATCCAGTTTCATCCAGATTATTCAGAACACACTAACTTCAGCCAGTTTGAAAAAAAGAATGCTAATCATACCAATGTGGATCGACCAACTCTTTGGCCTTGGAAGCTAGTCAAGTACGAAAAGGGAGGATTCCAAGTTGAGTTAGAGCGAAACCCTTACTATTACGTAGTTGATACACTAGGGCGTCAACTACCTTATATTGATCGGATCAAGAGTCGTCTAGTACCAGATCCACAAGTACGGGTTCTGAAAATTTTGGCAGGTGAAATTGACTGTCAGTTTCGGGGTATGCAGTTACAGGATTTTGCTCTTTACAAAAAAGGCGAAGAAAGAGGTGATTACCAAGTACGTGAATGGAAAAGTACTGCCGGCGCCCAACCAGCTATTCTACTGAATTGGACGGATCCAGATCCTGTATTACGACAAATCATGCGCCAGCAAAAATTCCGTCAAGCTTTGGCCCTAGGCATTGACCGTGAAAAGTGTAATCAGATCGCATGGAGAGGATTATTAGAGCCACAAGCAGCGACTGTCAGTCAAGAGGGCTGGCACTTTGCCGATGAAGCAGGTCAAGCATTATTTGAAGAGTGGAAAAGCGCTGATGCCGATTTTGATATTCAACGAGGCAATAAACTTCTAGATCAAATGGGCTTGGAAAAGCGTAATAAACAGGGGTATAGACTGCGTACAGATGGGCAAGCACTACAACTTGTAATGGACATGCCAAGCTCTAACCTAAATCGCCAGGAAAACGATATTGGATTGATTATCGCAGATGGCTGGAGGGCCATGGGTATTGAAGTCATTCTCAATACACCGCCTGGCGCTGAATTAAGTTTGCGAAGAAATTTAGGCAAGTTTTCAATCAGCATGCACGGTGAAGCGGAAATGGACTTGTTCACCTATCCTGACTGGGTTTTCCCCACGCTACCTAAGTACTGGCACCCTCGAGTTGGTAAATGGTACGAGACAGGAGGAGAGGAAGGGGAACCACCAACGGGTCCTTTGAAAAAGCTAATTGAAATTTATGATGCAATCAAGAAAGAAAAGAATTTGCAAAAACGACATCAGTATGTCCGTGATGCAGTAAGAATACATATTGAAGAAGGTCCTTTTCATCTGGGAACAGCAGGCCGTTCACCATCTCTAGTAGTAGTTAAAAATCGATTCCGTAATGTTCCAACTAGTGGAATTCTTGGCCCTTGGGCCATTGTAACGCCTGCTACCAGTTATCCAGAACAATATTTCATTTCAGACTCGAACGAAAAATGACAACTTATATTCTTAGACGTTTGCTAATAGCTCTACCAACTTTAATAGCAATATCTGTTGTCAGTTTTATTATAATTCAGCTACCCAGAGGGGACTATCTAGATCGACGAATACAGGAATTAGAAGAGCAGTACGGCGACAGTAGTTCGCTGGAAATGGCTGAAGAATTAAGGCAACGATATGGTTTGGATAAATCAATGCCTGAAAGATATATTTCTTGGATTGTCAATTTTGTAAAGGGTGATTTCGGTCAATCGTTTCGTTATGAAGTTGATGTAAACGAATTGATTTGGGACCGAATTGGTTTTACCTTATTAATATCCGTTGGGTCTCTACTTTTCACTTATATTATTGCTATTCCGGTTGGTATTTATTCAGCTACCCATCAGTATAAATTTTCCGATCACTTCTTAACTCTGCTGAGTTTCGTAGGAATGTCCATTCCCGCATTCCTACTGGCTTTAACTTTGATGGTGTTTACTTTTGAGTTATTCGGGCTTCCACTATTTGGCCTCTTCTCTTCTTACTATGAAGGTGCACCTTGGACTATGGGAAAAGTTGGGGATCTGATTCAGCATCTCTGGATACCCATTATTGTTCTTGGACTCAATGGAACCGCAGGGCTAATGAGAATTATGAGAGGTAATTTATTGGATGTTCTAGGGCAACCGTTTATCCAGACTGCACGAGCCAAAGGTTTAAAAGAATGGATCGTAGTAGTCAAACATGCTGTTCGTCTTGCTATAAATCCTTTAGTTAGTATATTGGGCATGAGTTTACCAACTATATTGTCTGGTTCAGCTATCGTATCGGTGGTGTTGGGACTACCAACTGTAGGCCCATTACTTTTACGTAGTTTGTTGGATGAAGACATATATTTGGCAGGAACACTCATTATGCTACTCAGTATTTTACTAGTAGCAGGTAATTTGATTGCTGATATTGCTTTAGCCTGGGTTGATCCACGAATCCGTTATGAATGACGCAAAGAGTATAAATGTAGAAAACCAATCGAGCGAGCTGGCTAAGGCTGAAGAACTTGGTTATCTCAGCTATCGTCAGTTGATTTGGCGACGCTTACGTAGTAACAGAATGGGTTTAGCTGCAGCCATAGTTTTGTTACTCAGTTATATTATTGCACTAGGGGCTGATTTTTTTGCCCCTTATCACTTTAGTCAAATACAGATGCAGTACCGACATGTTCCACCACAAAAGTTGAAATTATCTTTGGAAAATGGCCTGCATGTTTATGGTCTCAAATCTGGTCAAGCACCTAAAACTCGGGAATTAGTCTTTACTCCTAACCCAAGCCAAATCTTCCCGGTTCAATTTCTTTATAAAGACGATCGAAAACAACTTCATCTTTTCGGATCAGATGGTCCCATGTTTATACTTGGCACAGACCGAATGGGACGAGATTTACTGTCTCGAATCATCTATGGAGCTAGAGTCTCATTAACGGTTGGTTTAGTCGGCGTATTGATCAGCCTAGTTTTCGGCTCAATTTTGGGGACTATCTCTGGTTATTTCGGAGGTTGGGTAGACACACTAATTCAACGATCAATCGAGATTTTGCTGGCCTTTCCCTCAATACCGCTCTGGATGGCATTAGGGGCAGCGTTACCCACTGAATGGTCAAGTATCACTGTTTATTTTGGTATTACCGTTATTTTAGCTTTAGTTAGTTGGGGTGGATTAGCTCGTCAGGTTCGTGGTAAGGTCATGGCCTACAGAGAACTAGATTTTGTTAAGGCTGCCCAAGCATCTGGTGCCAGCCATTGGCATATTGTTGTTCGGCATTTGTTACCTGGGTCATACAGCCATATCATTGTCATTGCGACTTTAGCTATACCAGGTATGATATTAGGTGAAACGTCTCTTAGTTTTCTTGGACTGGGCATTCGTCCACCAATGACTAGTTGGGGAGTCTTACTAGAAGAAGCTCAACGTGTCACTGTTCTACTTCACTACCCATGGCTGATTTTGCCTGCCATCCCGGTTCTCATCGTAGTAATAGCTTTCAACTTTTTGGGTGATGCCTTGCGAGACGCCACTGATCCCTATGCTGACTAGCCTAAGCATCGCGTTCTTACTTAACTCAAATCACCAAAAGAGTTTGTAATTTTTTTTGCTTGTTGGCATATGATCAAAATTACCGCTTTTAACCCCTGATCTATTTTGGTTTAGGTATAAGCTAGGCCCAAGATCCAATTGTGTATGTTTGAAATTTATTTTTCTGTTTTCTAATCCCCAAATTTGAACTTGATTTAGGGTCAATCAAATTAACCAGACGAGCTAATCTTGCATCAGAAGGATGTGCTTCTGTATTTACTTGTCAAAATTTTGCCGAAACAGAATGACAGCCAATCGAGACTGACATCCGCAGAGCTTTTATTTTAATTTAACGAAATTCAGATTGCTTTTAATAGACCAAGGTTAAAAACTGTTGGTCTATCATCTATAAAGAAGACGTAGGTCAATCGCTGTGTGAATATAATGTAGTAACGCGTTTTGAAAATTTGGTTTGATAAACTATGGCTAGTGTACTATTAAATTACGCTGTTTCACATTCCATAGTTAAAAGTATATTCAATTTCTCGCCTATTCATATTATTCCTATTCCGCTTAAATGTTACTGCCTCATATAGTATAATTTAGCAATTAACTATTTAGTATAGTGTTGCAATTTGCTGTTAAAATAGAGAGAAGTCTCAATTTACATTGATTTTTGAGAATGACGGCATTCATAAGTTTCAGTTCTCAGGAGATTTATTTGGAATTAAAAGTTCAGTTTTCTGTATTCAAAAGGAGAAAACAATCCTTCATGTAGTGTTGCTTCTAACAAAGTAGCCTAGCAATTAGTCTATAGAAGCCCTAACAACTTATTTCCTGTATTTGCTCTAACAATAGGCCTAATTGACAAGTTGGCGTATTAAAACTAAAAAGCCTAATTTGTTTTAGGTTGAAAAACATACGATATAATGAGAAAGTTCGAATTGGTATCTGATTTCACACCCAAAGGTGATCAACCAGGGGCGATTTCTAAGTTAGTAGATGGTATACAAGAAGATTATCCACTTCAAACCCTGTTAGGAGTAACTGGATCAGGTAAGACCTTCACTATGGCTCATGTGATCCAAAACTTACAAAGACCTGCTTTAGTCATTTCTCCTAATAAAACCCTAGCGGCTCAATTATTTAGCGAATTTCGTCATTTCTTTCCAAACAATGCAATTCACTATTTCGTTAGTTATTATGACCACTATCGGCCTGAAGCATACATGCCTGCCAGTGATACTTTCCTAGAAAAAGAAGCTCAAGTCAATGAGGAAATCAACAGGTTCCGCTTAGCTTCTACTACATCCTTACTAACGCGACGGGATGTAATTGTAGTTGCAAGTGTCTCTTGTATCTATGGTTTGGGAGATCCTGAAAATTACAGTGAACAATGTATAACAGTCAAGATAGGCGATAGCATTAAGCGAAGAGATCTTCTGTCAGCTTTATTGAATCTACAATATTCTCGTAATGAGGTCGGCTTTTGGCGTGGTAATTTTAGGTCTAAAGGGGACGTCGTTGAAGTATTTCCTGCTTATGCCGAAATTGCGTATCGAATTGAACTCTTCGGGGATGAGGTCGACCGAATCACTGAAATTGACACCTTGACTGGTGAGATATTAGGAAACCACGAGGAGGTTTCTGTTTTTCCAGCTAAGCATTTTATGACAGATGAGGATCGGTTCGAGCAAGCACTTCTAGATATTGAAACCGAAATGCAAACACAAATAGAGTATTTTCGAGCTAATCAGAAATACCTCGAAGCTCAACGAATTGAGAGCCGTACGCGATACGATATCGAAATGCTACGTGAGGCAGGTTACTGTAACGGAATCGAAAATTATTCGAGACATTTTACCGACCAACAACCTGGGCAGCCGCCCTATTGCCTAATTGACTATTTCCCTGATGATGCGCTGATTATTATTGATGAATCACATGTAACAATCCCCCAGCTGGGTGGTATGTATCGAGGTGATCGTTCGCGAAAAGAAACCTTAGTCGAATATGGATTTAGACTACCATGTGCATTGGATAATCGTCCTCTTCGATTCGAAGAATTTCAAGAAAAAGTGATGCCGAGTAAAGAAAAAGACAATTCATCTACGGTACGTCAACTGGTTTGTGTCTCAGCTACACCGGGTCCATACGAAATGGATAGTAGTAACCAAGTGGTAGAACAAATAATTCGGCCGACAGGTCTGATTGATCCAGAAATCACACTTCACCCCGTTGAAGGACAGATTGATCACCTGATTGGATCTATAAATGAACGAGCTGAAAAGAAACAACGGGTAATAGTTACAACCTTAACCAAAAGAATGGCTGAAGACCTTAGTGAGTATTTGACTGAAGCCGGCATTCGTTCGAAATATCTTCATTCTGATATTGACACTTTGGAGCGCGCATCAATCTTGAAGGATCTACGCTCGGGTGTCTTTGATGCCATAATTGGTATCAACTTACTCAGAGAAGGACTTGACTTGCCAGAAGTTTCTCTTGTAGCGATCTTGGACGCTGATCGCGCGGGTTTTCTACGTTCAGAACGCTCATTGATCCAGACCGCTGGACGTGCGGCTCGAAATATTGACGGCGAAGTTATATTTTATGCTGATACTATTACACCTGCGATTCAGTACACAATCGAAGAAACAAAGCGCCGACGAAAAGTTCAACTAGCTTACAATCAAGCTAATAACATTACGCCATCTACTATCGAAAAAGTCATTCAAGATCTTATAGCCGCAGAGCCTACTGAATTAGCACAACGCCAGATAATACAAGAAAAAGCTAAGGAGCCAAATGATTCAGTAAACTTATCTGAGCAGATCCAACTTTTGGAGGACGAAATGCATCAAGCAGCGAAGAAAATGGATTTTGAGAGAGCTGCGGTACTTAGGGACCAAGTATCAGAACTCAAACTTCAGCAACTGTCAAACTGAGGTCTGGTTTTCAAGTATGAGAAGCTCTCAGCTTGCCACTGATCTAATTAACTATATCCGTCGTAATTTGCTAAAGATCGTGGCATTCCCACCACACCAACAGACGACTGAGCATTTGTGGAAATTCCGCAGTCACCTTCATGCTATTCATCACTTCAGCCAACAAGCGGAAGCTGACGTTACATTCGTGGAATCGATTGATAATTTGCTAATAACTGGTGCTAACTATTGGAAATTGATTTCTGACAATCAATCGGCTGTTACTAATCTCAAAGCTTATACCAAAGTGCGTACATTGTCGGCGGAAGCCGAAGGTTTGGTAAATTTGGAAGAACTCTTATCCGGTGAGGACACCTTACGCGATTTGATTATCAATAGTGTAGCCTTTTTCCTGAATTGGAAGTCAAACACAATTTGGGTTGACAGTGCTAAAAGAAGTCATCAAGAGCTAGCTCGAAATTTCATGATTGAAATTCAAGATCAGATTTGGAATTTTATTCGGGAGAGTGCAGATTTCACAGGTGAACCAGATTTAAGTAAAATCGACCAAATCCGGAGACGTGCTGATGGTTTCATGCGACTTATACAAGATGAAGAGCTTTCTACTGAAGGGCAAATCCTGATCCTACTTCAGATTTATCACCTTTTACTGCAATTACAAACAGGAAAATTGCTTCTCAAATTAGAATCAATAGCTAGTGACGACCAACCTATTAATTCAATCTGAGATCTAATCTAATCAGTTTTGATCGGCATGTTGGATGGATCATGAAACTGGGTAAGCAGTTTTTCTTGTCTATGCGTTAACTCATCTGGTAAACGTACCTTGATTTTAACCAGAAGATCGCCACTTCCTTTTTCCCCGTTTGAATTGGGAAGCCCACGACGTGGGATAGATAGGGTTTGTTCAGGTTGAATGCCAGCAGGAACTAACAAATCAAGAGTATCGTCGAGTGTGTTAATCTTTACTCGAGTACCCAAAATCGCTTCAGTAAAGTCTATTTCGATTTGACAGATTAGGTCATCCCCTTGCCGAGAAAAGCGCTCATCAATAGCCTGACGAATGGTAAAGTATAGGTTTCCGTTTGAACCACCATTTAAACCACTTTTTCCATGATGGGCTATTTTTAAAACAGTTCCTTCTTGAATACCTGCATTAATATTGATACTAATTTGCCGTTTCTGTTCTATCATTCCCTTACCAAAACATTGATGGCATAAATGATCAATAATGGAAACTGTGCCCTGACAACTTGGGCAAACTTCTTTTACCTCGTAATCACCTTTCAAGCGGGAAACACTACCAGTTCCGCCACATCTGTTACATCGGCGAGGAGTGGCCTGTTTTTGTGAGCCACTACCCATACAATTTAGGCATGTGTCATCGTAGGTAATAGGGATGGTCTTTTTTATGCCTTTAGCAATCTCTTGAATTGTGAGCTCAATATCTTGATATAAGTCTCCCCCATTGATTGGTTTTGATTTTGGTTGAAGGTTTGAATGGATTTGCTTCCGATTCCACCATTTAGGCGAATTACGCTTCTTTTTATTCTTTTTTGAATTACTTGATGTTGATCTGCGTTTTTCAGTTGTAGAAGACCCAAACCAACGTCGTAAAGTTAATGCCCCTCCGGTGTTTCGTCGGTCGTTTTTTTTGTTAGGAGGAGAAATTAGATTTGTTGTTGTGGATTTACTAGTTGAACTGCTGAGCACTCTCTCTTGATCGAAGTTACTACGAGTCTTGGAATTAGAAAGAATCGTGTAGGCCTCTGAAATGAGCTGAAACTGAGCGTGAGCATTCTGTTCGGAATTTTTGTCAGGGTGACAGCTAAGAGCTAGATCACGATAGGCTTTTTTGATCTCTGCTTCGGATGCTGTATGATCGAGGCCTAAAACTTGGTAGTAGTCAATCATAAAACTGTCAAGATACTATTCTATATTTTGAAAAAATCTCTAACCAACAACCTGATGTTATCTTTCAGGTGTTTTCGTCTTTATTTTGTGCATAATATACTATATTCAGTTCTTAAACTTATCATTAGCATATACTCGTTAGATAATATAACAATGCAATGAAACTTTGACCTATCTTCAGCTCAACACTACCTGTTTAGCTATTATCATATCCTATACCAAACTTTTCCTAGAATTTGTCCTCAAAGATTATTTTTCCTATTTGTGTGCATCTAATCTTTATTTTTGAATTACAGTGATTGTTTCCGTTTTTCAGATTTTGTCAGAATAGTTCAGATATCCACTTATACTTAAATTAACTGATGCGCTAGTATACAATCCTCAGCAATAGAAGTAAAAACGATTCTAGTGATTTCATATTTCTAGTTCAATTTTTTGCCTATATGCTAGAATGATTCTTGCAAACAGTTGGCATTCTGTTCGTTTTTATATTACTAATTTATCCTTTTTTTCTGTATGGATCGTTTTTTTGCTCTGGGTTTTGGCTGAAATTGAAGAGGAAATTTATGAGACCAAATATAATATTTTCAATGTGTGACGACCAACGACACGACTGTATGAGTTGCGCAGATCATCCGTTTATTGCCACACCAAATATGGATCGGCTAGCAGAGGAAGGAATCCGATTTGCTAATGGATTCGCAGGTATCCCGCTTTGTGCCCCTAGCCAAGCGACCCATTTGACGGGGCTCTATCCTCATCAGCATGGCGTGGTACATAATCGTGCTCAGCTCAAGACTGAAGTAGATACATGGCCAGAATTATTGCAAAAAGCCGGTTATCGAACTGTTTTTTTTGGCAAAATTCACTACAGCACTACTACTCAACCTAGTGGAATGCCCCAAGCTGGTTTTGATCGATGGGTTAGTTTTCAAGGACAAGGTGAATACAACGACCCAACGCTAATTATTGATGGTGAATCTATCAGACACCAAGGTTACAATACTGATCTTCTGGCAGACTACGCCAACAAATTCATTATGAACGAAGATGAACGTCCTTGGGCGATATGTGTTTGGTTTAAGGCCCCACATGGACCATTCACGCCACCTTCTAAGTATGCTGATAGTTATGCAGATATTGAATTAGATTTACCAAAGGCTTTTAATGCATCTACAATTGGTAAACCATTGTCCCTGAGGACTAGAAAACCAATGGGGCATGAGCACGGATGGTATCCTGATGGAACATTCATTCGAGACAAATATTGGGACCAATTTATGCGTGATTACGTCCGAACTATTCAGGGTGTAGACGATGCAATCGGTTCTTTTCTGAATACTCTTGATCAAAATGGATTAACCGAGAATACTATGGTGATCCACACCAGTGATCATGGCTACTTTCACGGCGAATTTGGTTTAGCTGACAAGCGTTGGATGTACGATCCTTCAATTCGTATTCCCTATTTGATTCGCTATCCAAATCTGGTTCAGTCTGTTGGGAAAAGTGTTGATGATCTAGTACTAAGCCTTGATATTCCAGCCACTATTATGGACTTTTGTGGTTTAGGTGTGCCGAACAATTACCAGGGATATTCACTACGGCCCCTTTTGATTAAAGATGGAAAATGGAATCGTCAAAATGTTTTTATTGAATACTTTGAAGATCCTCCGTTCCCAGACTTACCCTCAATGCTTTGTCTTAGAACACAAACAAGAAAATTAATCCGTTACCTTCGTTCGGGTGAAGGAGACGAATTTTATGATTTAGACCAAGATCCAGAAGAGCGACATAACGTCATAAACGAGCCGAATTATGCAGAACAAGTGGAGGATCTGCAAAGACAACTTGATTCAGCTAAGTTTCGCTATAACTTTGCCAAACCAGAATCAATAAGATGAATGTAGTTAAATCCCAAAACGACAAAATATTATCTTGAATATTGCTACAATTTTTCATTCTTTAGAAACATCGGAATGTGCTCTTTAAACTACCATGGAATCCTGTTTAGCGAACGACTGCTATCGAAAATATAAAACTTAATGAGACATATACAATAAATAAGTAGGGGCTGCGTTTGGATACACCAAATATTGTTATAATTTTGACTGATGATCTTGGGTACGGTGATCTATCTTGTCAGGGGCACCCTCTCATTCGTACTCCGAATATTGATCAAATGGCAAATAATGGCCAGCGTTGGACGTCTTTTTACGCTTCTAGTCCTCTTTGTAATCCCAGCCGAGTTGCGTTGATGACAGGTCGCTTGCCTATCCGTATTAATGATAGTAGAAAAAATTCATGGGCTG
>JACLAC010013376.1_pt1 | contig 26580 bp, 13 predicted proteins | sample 8027881 | NCBI WGS metagenome assembly JACLAC01 (sample SAMN15725517, study PRJNA655200) | protist metagenome | isolation source: fluorescence activated cell sorting (FACS) single amplified genomes of... | place: Spain: Blaines Bay Microbial Observatory, Mediterranean Sea | collected 2016-01-19 | reverse complement strand
TTTCCCTGAGCCAGGTGGGAGAAGAAACTGGATTTTGGAAGGGCTTTGCCACTTAATATCTGAAGCAACGTTGTTGCCGACTGTAACAGAGTAAGCTGCTGAGCCTGTTAAATTTGGTAGTTGATCACCAATCACCTCAAGTGGCACACCTCCTGTCGTTGGGCAGTTACCATGGGCTACGCATGTAAGCAGGGCTTCCAGTCTTATGATATGAGCGCATCTTGTCTGCTCTACATCAACGGTTGTTGCTGTTGTTGCTATGGTTGTCTGTATAAATCCTGTTACATTTAAATCCTGTAAAAGCGCAGTCGAGTGCGGGGAATGAGTAGATGGGATTAAGGATGGCGATGATATATTTTTCTGACGTTCTTTCAGCTTTTTCATAAAAGTTGCTGAGCACAAGTGCTGCTTTAGCATGGCACTGGGATGTGCAAAGTACCCTGCGCTGATGTTACAGAACTCATAAAATTTGCTCCCTTCTGCAATACGGCCACCAGCTGATAGTGTGCGCCATGACATGTCATACACATCCATATGCAACGACAGGGACTCGCGCACTTCATTTACGGCACATTCATAGCGACAGTGCAAGTCATTGAGAGCAAATTGAACGTCAGTCCGCTGAGCCGAGCTTAGGTGAAATGTGTTAGGGTACGGGTTGTGTAAGTTACTGGACTGTAAGCATCGAAACACAATTGGCGCAGGAACAGTTATTCCTCTTCGGCACCTGATCGAAACACTGCTATTAAAGGAGACGTTTCTCGAAGTTGGATGCTCCAAAACAAATTTGTTAGGGCTCGCAGGATCCTGATCTTCGATGTTGTAAGGCGTCAGACCCCGAATACCAACATATTTGATTTCAGTTCCTTTTGCATGCCCACCGTCAGATATAGCTCCAAAGAGAAGCACGTTCACATCACAGACAATGGGAAGGCACTTCGACGGGTAGAAAATCGCATTGGAGCAAGCGGACAAGCCCCTTTTGGCCGGATCGTTGTCGTATGAGGGCCAGCCCCCAGAGTGATAGAACCCCTTTTTGCATCCTTGAAGGCATGGCCCATGCTCTTTCATAGTCTCATTGGCAAGAGGGCACGTACCAGCATTCCCATTTTTCGGGATTGAAACGCGCGTGCATGGCGCAGACTCAAGTACAACATGGACATCGGACCAACTTTTGCTGCCGTTGCAGCTGTCACATCGTCGCCGAATCTTCTCCTCGAGTCCAGTGATATTTGTTGTGCTGAGAATTCGGATGATGACACTTTCAATTTTTCCGCACTTCTGAAACATAGGATGATTTGGCAACTGTTTTAAATATGGTCCAACGATTATTTGCGTGATGTTGAACAATGACATGGCAGATCCTGCAACTGTTCTGGCCATTTCGTCCGTCACAATATCCGGAAGAACAAGCTTGGTAAACCAAAAACGGCACAGCAGAAGCTTGTTTTGATACTTTACAAAGTCCGATAGTGTAAGAATCTCATCTTTGTACTGCGTCGGGCATACTTGGCAGTCCGAATGCGTTGCGTTCTTGCATCCAGAAAAAAAGTACCCCTCTTGGCATCTATTTGTGCAAGTATAGCATGCACGGTTGAGTAGGATTGTATCAAATTGATGCTTTCCTTTTGGGCAGTCGGCACATAAGGGCACTCCATCATAGGAGTTGCAGGTTCCTGTGTAATACTTCCCTTCCGTACAACCTTTGCAGCGAAAGCAGTTGTAGTAGCGATGGTGGTCATGCGGTTGAAACTGTCCACTTGGACAATTATGGCAGTGTGCGCTTGATGTGTTGCGATAACTCTCCAGCCACTGACCGCGCGTACAAGTACGACTAAGTGAACATGTTTTTGTGCGATGAGAGTTGATAGTTTGGTACTTACCGCTTGGGCATATTGGACACGACACTGCTCCGACAGTACGACTACACGGCACAGGCAGTGTCCGTTCGAACCAAGACCCACTTAGACAAGACCCGCAAGTAAAACAGAGTGATCGATGCGAATGCAAAGGCTGGTATTTTCCATTTGGGCAGTAAGGGCAAGAGACAACGCCATTTTCCCGGTCACATGCTTTCCACCACTGACCTTTTCCACACGATTTACAGGAAAGACAGCTTGACATGTGGGAGTCAGAGGCCTGGTATTTTCCATTTGGGCATGCTGAGCACGATTCGTGCCCATTTTCGCGGTTGCAGGATACCCACCATTGACCTCTTCCACAAGTTTTAGTGCAGTTGGAACAAGCTAACTTGTGCGAGTCCAATGGCTGGTATGTCCCTCTTGGGCAGTTGGGGCATGATATTGTGCCTTTTACTCTATCACAACGGTAATCTTGACCTATACCACAGTTGCCGATGCAGGTTAAACAAGATCGACCACTATGTGTACCATATGGGGCGTTCAAATACTTTCCATGTGGGCAGTATGGGCAAAGTGCTCTACCATTGCTGCTGTTGCAGGATAGCAAGTATTCACCTCCAGAACAATAGCAATAACGACAAGAAGTTTGCCTGTGCTCTCTCATAGATAGATAGCGCCCAGAAGAACAACCAGCGCATCGCCCTTGCCCAGTCGTTCTGTCGCAAAGAAAATATTTTCCTCTCCCACAGGTATCGTTAGTGCCAACATTTGCACCATCGTTGCAGTCCAAGCATCTGGTTCGTTGAACATAAGGATTGTATTTCCCACTGGGGCAGTATCGGCATCGTGCATTACCATTAGACAAGCAGCGCCCATACACATAGAAACCTGCCGGACACCTAGTAAGACAGCCGCGACAATAATACATCCTGTGGCTGGACAACGGTTGGTATCTCCCAGCTGGGCAGTTGCGACAGTAAGTAGTGCCAGATACCCTGTTGCAATATTGATATGTATCTCTCCCACAGTTTCTAGAGCAGTCACGGCAATATCTCGAAGTGTAGGAGTCAGCTTCTTGGTATTTCCCTCTTGGGCAGTAAGAGCAAGCGGCACTGCCATGCTCGCGATTGCATGACAAAAATGTTCCTTTCGGACAGGATTTTCTAGTTGTGCAGGTACGACATTGCGAGCGGTGGGAGATGGAAGGCTGGAACTTCCCAGCAGGGCAGTTACGGCAGTATATCCACCCACTGTTGCTATAACAGATCTTAACATATAAATATCTTCCCGGTCCACATGTATGGCTCGCGTTGCAAGATCGACACGCAGTGAATCGATGGGATGCAAGGGGCATAAACCTTCCATTGGGGCACGCCGTACAGCTTACAGCTCCTGTGCTTCTATTACAATTGCCCTCCACGTAGAAGCCGCTTGTACATGATTTACTTCCCGTATTGCAAGATTGACATGCAGTGATTCGATGGGATGTCAGAGAAACAAACCCTAATTCTTGAAGAGTTCCGAAGGAAATAAGCTTTCCCGCTGGGCAGGTAAAGCATGAATCATTGCGAAGAAAAGAACCCACCTCGCAAGTTGTGTTTGAAGACGCCAATGCTTTTGAAGAAAGGGAGAGTGCGAAAATCAAAACGCAGACAAGCTTGGTAACAATTGCGCGTGTCACTTTACCTTGCACGTCAATCATGCTCTCTCTTGTGCGTTTTAGCAGAACTTCACTTGCAATGCAGCTACGCGTTCTGGAGCAACATCCTAGCACTATTTCTTACAAAGAATTAAGAGCAATGGCACACGTGGCATTTTCTCGGCCTTCGTCGAAGAGGATTTCTCCTCCGATCCCTCTCGTGGGCGGTTATGCGTGCTCAGCGTTTGTTGGCATGATGCCATTCAGTGCAACGCACGGTTAGTTGGGACAGGAAGAATTTTAGGGTTTAACCGTTAGGGTTAAGGTAGGGGAAAAGGTTTCGGAATTTGTGTCACTTCACCGATATATTTATATATGTATATCATGGCTAATAATGATGAACAAATGTTACGTCACGGAACCACACCTACACGTGCTAGACCCTTTTGTTCATTCTTCAAAAAATTAGAATTAGAGTTGGTTTATTTATTCTCAAATTGAATAGAAAATACTAACTAATCTACTAACTAATCTTACTTAGTTTTGTACTTAGTTCTTGTGTGATTTAGTTAAAATAGTATATATTTTTAATCGCAAAAAACATCGAGAGACATTGGAAAACATCAAAAAGAAAAGCGGTCAAATATTATGACGTTATGTGTATACTGTCTAATAGTTGATTTCCATAAGATGTTACCTAATATTAAAAATTCATGGACTGGATGATTCGTACAGCGTTTTTCTTACTTACTTACGCAAGAACTTTGTAAGTAAGGATCTAATCAATCTCCCGCGCCTTTCTCTCTCCCGATGCCGGGGTAAGAGGCTGGACTCTCTCAATCCTCAGCACCTGATCGACCCTTGAAGGGAAGACAGATTGATTCGTTTATCATGATCACGCGTCTGCGCGAGAGAGGTTGAGGGGAGCAGAACATTTGCATCTGGCCTCTTTGCTGATATATGCTTTCGAAGAACGGAGACACTGCTTTTGGAGCGGCGTTGGGCCGCAATGTCAGAGACAGTTGACAACTGTTTTTCACACTTGGCATGGGTCTGTCCCACCTCGAGTTTGAAGTTTGTACACAGAAGATATCAAGAATGTTCTGGTTATGCATTATTTTTCGCTTCAGCGCTTTCAGCGCTTTTTATTAGAAGGTACTTTCTCGTAGATGGCGAAGAGCTTTCCTCATCTTCCGGAGTAGACTTCTGCTAATCCAAAACATTGCAAACATAGTGATTGAAGGAGAGTTGTTGGTAACATCAGCACGCGCGTGAACGAATCATACAATCATAAATCTTTCAATATGAAAATAGCCAAATAGTGCAGATGAAAAGCGTTTGGGTGTAATTTCTCGATCCATATATGCTTTAAAATGGCAGATACGTTGTCGGATATTCCCTCAGTATCCATGACTACCGCTTACTCTCATAATTCTATGCCGCCATCAGATAACTCAAACAATTCACGCGGGGCCACAGGTTCGAGAAAAAGGAAAACATCGACGCCTAAGAAGGTTCTGCCAATGAAAAATGCGTGGACGACAAAAGTTGCGGAGCAGCGAAGTGCCACAACTCAACAAATGCGCAGCAATAGTCATAGCCATCATTCTTCGGCGCAGAAGAAGAAGCGCCAGCGTTCTCACGAAAATAGCAACACTGGTCTCAATAGTTCCAAAAATAAGTTGAAAAAAAAGAGCCCATCATCCAGCAAAGTAAAGAGCACAGACAGTAATGCAGAAGAATATACATTAGTACCAGGGCATCATGTACAACCTCGCATCATTGTCCACCACGACGGAGGTAACCGTATATCATCGAAGGGAAAAGCATCACCAAACCGGAGTGTAAATCAATTGCAAGAGAATACAGTTGCAACGGGCGTGCAAACCCCGCCCAAGAAAACTGGTGCAAATAATATTATGAATTATACAGTCCGTACATCCGTTTCAAGCATAGATCTTCAGGAACAGATAGCGTCATTAACCGAAAAGAATAAGAAGCTTGCGAGTGATCTATCAATAACAAAAGATTTGGTCCACACACTAAAGCAGCAGCTTGATGACAGCGCTAGCCAGTTCACTCAAAATAAAAAAGATGTTAAAGAACGGCATATGAATGCCTCAACATGCTTCAAAAAGATTTTGAAACAACTCATTACAATTGAAAAGATGAATATCCGACGAAACCTCTACGAGAGTAATCACCGACTGGGACAAATTGTCCAACAGAGAACAGGTCCACATACGGTAATTGAAGTGTGGAAAGATGGCTATCGACTAAAGGAGGTTTCGACACGCCAAGGTGAAATTCTGGCAATATGCGAACAGCTGAAAAAAGAACAACGTAAAGTGACCGCTCGAAAGAATACTGAGGCAAAGAGGCTGCAGAAAGCCAATGAGACAAGCAGTCATGAATTTCTAAATCTTATTGCGCAAGAAGAATCAATGAAATTTCATCTACGAAGGTTGAAGGAAGAAGGGGAAGCCCTGGCATTGCAGAGAAAAGACCTTGACACGAAAAAGCTGGTGCATATACGGGAACTGAAGCGAGTTCGAGATGAAGACAGAAGCCGTTTTAAAGATTTCCCTGTACTGAATGAGCGATATATGCTGCTAAGGCTCCTAGGGAAAGGTGGGTTCAGTGAAGTCTGGCTTGCATTTGATCTCAGTATGTACCTATATGTCGCTTGCAAAATTCACGAGCTGAATCCCAATTGGAGCGACGAAAAAAAAAGGAGTTTTACGAGACATGCCACTCGTGAGTATGCAATACACAAGACATTAAAGCATCCTAAGATCGTGAGTCTCTACGATGTGTTTGAGATTGATACCAATTCCTTTGCAACTGTGCTGGAGAACTGCCAAGGGCCAGATCTTGATCTTTTCTTAAAAGAGCGTAAAAGGCTGAGCGAGAGGGATGCTAGGGCTATTTTGATCCAGATTGTCAGCGCTTTGAAATACATGAATGGCCAAAAACTGCGGATCATCCATTATGATCTCAAACCTGCCAATATTCTCTTCACCGAAACTGGGGATATCAAAATCACTGATTTTGGCTTGTCAAAGATCATGGATGAAGGATGTGACCAGGGTATGGAACTAACATCACAAGGGGCCGGTACGTATTGGTACTTACCGCCTGAATGCTTTCGCGTTGGCGGTTCCCCTCCAAGAATATCATCAAAGGTTGATGTGTGGTCCGTTGGAGTAATTTTTTACGAGATGCTATTCGGTAAACGGCCATTTGGTGATGGTATGAGCCAAGATCATATGTTGCGAGAAAAGACTATTCTTCGGGCAACGAGCGTACAATTTCCTGAAACTCCTAAATGTTCTCGTTGTGCGAAAGATTTCCTCCGGGTATGCCTTGCATACAACCAAGCAGAGCGTGCAGATGTTGACAAACTTTCTGCTCACGAGTATCTCAGTACAAGATGGAAGAGTTGATTCGTTTCGTCGATTTGGTTACATAAAACGCATGCGCTGGTAACGCTTAATTGAATAGTTCTCTAGTAGAAGGTATTTACTGAAGAGGTTCTTGATACTATTAGTGTTGATACAACATCTAAAAGTACAATACATCTAAATTTATCTGTAAAATTGTTATTTCGATTCAAACAGACACGTAAAGTCTCAAGCGATTATTAGTTTTCGCATTTCTACATTCGCAAGTCTTACCACTTATGGAACATACTCAGCATCGACTTTGACATCTGAAATCTTTTTCTTCTTCTTCTTGGAGGTCTTTTTCTTTGGTTCTTTCTTCTTCTTCTTTACTTTCGTATTCTCTGTAGTGATAGTTAGATTCCGGCGCTTTCTTCTCCATGAAGCAGTTTCTAGAAAATTCTCATTAATTATCAATGGTGCATTTTTTACATCTTCGATGTCTGATGCAATACTTTGCTGTTTGGGCAGAACAGGTGGTACAGATTTGGCTGAAAGGCTGTTAGAGGCCATTAACATGTCAAAGTCTGCACTTGGATTTTCCCTCAGCATTTTGGCTATTTTCAACCATGCCTTGCTGTCCTTCTTCAATTTTTCTTTTCGAGCTTGTATTTGACTCGCTGACAAAGATACAGTGGCTCTAGAACTCCAGTCAGCCGATGTGTTTCGGGTCAATGGATCGATCTTCGCTTTACTTCCTGCATTTTGACTTTTCATATAGCTTTGCATTTTGGTATAGTCAACGCATGTTTTGGAGTGCTTTGGCCAAGCTGCTGTCTGGCACTCTTTCCCGCAATACCGAGCCCTTCGACATATAGAACACATCTGTAGTTTGATGGATCCTTTGCAAATTATTCCACAATGGTCGCATTGCTTCTTATCATTTTTAGCCTTTGCATAGAGCTGAGTCTTCTCGATTTGGGCGGCACGTGATGGTGGATGTTGCATTTGTACCTGTACAATCCACTTCCGGATTGCCTTTATGCGATTTTGCATTCCTGCAACTGATCTGGTATTAAATTTGTAAGTAGGCGATGTCGTACTTTTTGCAAAGTATTGCAGTAGATCTGACAAAACTTTCTGTGCTCTTACTCGCCCTTTAGGGTCATGCCGAAAGCGCTCTGCCTTTGTATCAAGGAACACCTTAATTTGTTTAAACTTTTCCTCGTAATGGGATCGGCAGGTTTCCACACGTCTCCGGAGGGTTATCTGATCCCCAGAATAAAACATTGCTAGCTCATGCATCTGAAGTTTGTATGTTTTCTCGTCCATATTAGGTTTTTTCTTCAGAATGCTGTATTCCAGGTGCGTGGCTTCTTTCCTAACCAAATCAGATGTTTTCCTTTGTTTTGAATACTTTTCAGCGTCTTCATTGCAGTATTTCCACATTGCCTGGAAAAGAAAGTTAATCGCTATCATTCTTGTTTTATTTTCTTTATTATCTACCCATGTCTTTCTACGGTACTGTTTCTGCTTCTCTGTCATTTTCTCTGGAATTTGATTCGCAGTATCTTTATTTATTATAACCTGAATTCTATTTGCAAAATTTTGTGGATCTTGAAAACCTCATCCTTTTCAGAAAAAATCTTGCTCCCTTTTGATTAGACTTTTACACTAACACTAAAGATTTACATAATCATTTAAAAATGAAAAATATAGGATTTCATGTTCACTACAATATGTGACTTCACAAGATCTCTGTTTCGAAAGGTTAAGAGTTGACCGCGTATATTTGAATCGCGTACAATAAAAGCTTTGGTATACAACGTGCTGCCGTACATGAGTGCTCGCGAAGTGGCACTCGTTCACTCTAACAATAGTCTAATATATACGTCCGTTGCCTTAGCATCACGCGCACTTGCAATTTGCAAAGCTCTGCTTGCCCCAAGCAGATGGGACCAAAGTTGGAATGCATGAAGGAACAAACAATCAACAGGATGAGCGCAGGGAAGAAGGCCCAGAATACTACACTACTCTTTGAGTCAGTGTGTGGTGGGGCAGTCAGTGGTGGGGTGAAAGAAGGTGATCAAAATGGGGTGGGTGGGTGGCTGCTGAGCTAACTCGTCGTTAGCTACGAACTGCATCTATGTATGCTTATGGGCCCATGATTATGAATGTATGGCTAAGGCTTACATCCCTCTCACGCAGCGGTGGCAGTGCGTGGCACCCAGGCTACAATGCACCGGTACCATGCGTAGTTCGTGTACATATATATATATATAGAAACATATCTGGATATTTATAGATAGATACTTAGATAGATACTTAAATAGTACCGGTACTAATTTAGTAGTTAAAAAAATGTTTTGTCCTCCCCACCCACCCTTGCTTGCCTCAGCTAATCACATTCATTATTTTGATTTCTTCCGTAGATTCTACGACGTACGACGTACTCTTTCTTTGCTTGCTGCTGAAAATGAACTCACATTCAATGATTGGGAGCTGAGCGAACATAGAGAATCCCGCCAGATCTAATTATTCTCATCATGAATGTGACGAGACTTTCATTTTTTGCAACCCACGAACCAATCAATAATACAGTGTAACACGGCTTCTTCAAGGCCGTCGAAAAAAAATATGTTTTTTTTGTTCCTCACTCAAAGCCTAGCCGGTAGTGAGTAGATTTCTAACCCCTCTTGCTTTGCGATGTCGATGTTGACGAGTCACTGACTCACCCTTGTCGAATCGGATTATCGATTATCCGCTTTACTTTCTTTTCTTACACATAGTGTTTACTTAGTAAATTTTACTAGTTACTACTTACTTCGTACCACCATCGTAAAATTTTTACGATGCCCGAGTCGTAGCCTACTCGACTCGTAGCCCGAGTCGTAGGTACGGCTCGTAAATTTACGAGTAGTTTGGGTGTACTTCGCACGTCGTAGGCTGGCTGGCCTGCTGGCTCACTCACTCACTCACTCACAATCAATGTCATGTACCGGCTAGCCGGTATTTTGTGACATGATGCACATGCATGTAAGATTTACGTACTCTCTCTCTCTAATAATCATCAAGAAAAAAAGAGCTTAGATCTAGAAATCTACTCGTACATTAAAATTTTTTCTGTGTAGATATCTTTTTTGGATAGATATCTTTCTTTACACACACATGCATACATACACATATCTCTAAGCTTACATATCTCCGTGCTAGAGAATAAACAAAAAAATATCCAACAATGTTGGCAACAACCATCCTTTCATACTTATTCCAAATTGAATTCCCAATTATTCGTTAGTGGCTTCTCCATCCGTTGGAGATGCTATTTTCTCGCATCATCGCAATCCTTTTTCTAGTTCGAGTTCCATCCGCTGCATGGAACACGCCTTGCTCCGACAACACTTTTACATGATATCTATGCATCACAACGATGTTTTGAAGCAGCGGCAAAACTTGTTCTTGAGATGATCACGGAAAATACTTAAGGAGAAGGAAAACAAATTTCAACAACTCGCCGAAACTTAATTTTTATTTTTTCACGGATATTTTCTTGGCACTGTCTGATTTCTTGACGGTTTTTGTATTGAAGCTATAGAGGATCTTAATTTTATTTATTTATTTACCGGTTGAGAGAAGCTGCCTTTGATAGTTCACAGTAAAATGGAGGAAAGCAACATTGAAAGTCAGCTTTATCGCATCTTCACCTTCTACTCGATACGTGGAAATCCACTTGTACCTGATCGGCTAAAGGAAACCCAAGCCGTCCGTTTCATGAAAGACATTCTCATCCTTCAAATGGGCGCTCGTGATATTCAGAATCTAGATGATGCTCGTCGAAAGCATTTCGAGCAGCTTATCACGAAGCAGAAAGGCTATCAGAAACGAATGATTTCTAGAGCTCAGGCTCATGTGCTATTTACAACAACGATCAGCAGAGATGCTGAGAGGCACCAGAATGAGCAGCACTATAAGTGTTCATATGAAAAGTTTTCTTTCAAAAATTTTGTAAATTTTATTATGAAAATTGCTGTCACGATGTACAATAGTGATACTGACCCTGGAATAACGTCGGTGGAAGAATCTATAGAAGCATTGCTGGAAAACAACATCTTACCGGAGCACCTCGCCCGCCGTCGATCATATGTACCTGAAGAAAGAAACCATAGAAGCGATGGATTAAACGAAATTTTGGCATGTTTTGAATCAGGTTTAAATCGTATCTTCCTTTTTTATGGCAGCGAGCAGGATAAGAAAATGAGAAAAAGAGATGCCCTCCGTCGGAAATTAACTCGTTTAGAAAGCATGACCAAAAATGATGATGTGCATCTTGTTAAAGTCCAGTCCCATCGCCGCTACAATACTATGACATCATCGATGGGTTATGCTGAATTTTTAAAATTTGCTGCTGACTTTGGCCTTTCAGGATCACGGATACTTAGTTCTATCGAGCTTGCAGAAACATATTTTTCAAGTTGTGAAACTACGGCTAGTCGCCGACTTGGAGATCTAGAAAAGCTGACTTTTGACCAGTTTCAAACAGCATTGATATTTGCAGCAGATAGAGCGTACAGCAAAAAAGATGCAGGTGGAAAGAATACGAATAGCCTGAAGCTGGAAGACAAGGTGATGGCATTATTTTTGTATATGTGGAAAGCAATCAATAAAAGCGTTCCTCGCGCCATATCGGAACGACGTGGAGTTTCAACGTATGCTGGAAATTTATTGCAAGGGGCAATGGAGTTTAATCGACAATTCATCGCTCGATGGAAGTCCGATCATTATCGGGACTACCTAGCAACTTCCGTAGAACAGGAAGAGGCGCATTTCAACCTCGATACTGTTCTTCTTTCCACAAATACTTCTTCAAAACACCGTAGGGAACGACTTCAACTTACAGGAAAGGCGGCTACAACTCTTGGTAAAAGAATCAAGGCTCAGAAGCATAACGACAGTAGAGAAAGGCAGAAAAATGTTGGAGAAGGCAAAATAGCCAAAGGAAAATCTCTTTCTGTCGCAACAGGTGGGACAGACCTCACAGATGATGAAGTCAAAATCGAGGAATATCTAACTAGTAGGCCTCATCTTGTTGAAGTTCTTCAACCATCTCCTTCTCGCGAAAGTCAAGATAGTAAAAACTCTAGCACATCACCCTTGGATGTAACACATATGGTTTCGGATGCATATGAGAAGGCGATGCAGATTTTATCAAGCGAATTCCAAATGTCATGAAATCATTAGAGATTGGATTCAATAAATTATGACACATAGAATTTAAATATCAACACAAACTTAAAGTGGTAGAGTAAATACTAAAAAACTAATGTTGAAAATGGGATGCCAACTGGGCAGCAAGACTTAGCGTGTTTCTCCTTTTCGCTCTCATCATTCTAGCTAGCGCCGGCACTCGACGGATGCGCGACCTTTTTTCCTTCTTATTGTGCGTGCGATGTAAGGCAGCAGTTCCGGCGTATCCAAACATCGTTTGCATTTCTTTCATACATACTTTCCTACCTAGAGCGACAATGAAAAGATCCAATGGACATGCATAAGAATGCTTGTTGGTGAAGGGAAGAAAATGGACATCCCTACTTCCTATCCTTATCCATAAGTCATCTGCTTGCCAAAATAATTTTTTGGAGTAAATTGGACGCTCTTTTAGAATCTTCAGAAAAGTTTCTCTTGTAATTCTGGCCTGTTTTGAAAATGTTAAGCTCTGAATATACGTATCGATTACATGCAGATCCACTTCGCTGACGCCTATGTATTTCAATGACATGATGATGTCAGCTGCTGCGACCTTATCATCCCCGTCTGCAGGGTGTGTATAAGTATTTTGAAGTACGGTATATAGTTTATCCATGTGATCCAAGCACATAGAGAGTCGCAAAAAAGTGCTATATCCTTTTTTTGAATTGATTTTTGATTGGTTCTTGCTCATTCTTTTTGAAAGTTCTGAATGAACTTTCAACCATTCGGAAGTTTTTGCTCTACTGAGAGTTTCGATTGAAGATTTGAGCTTTTCATTATCCCCTTGAACTCTTTTGAGCTTCGAAAGAATTTTTCTTGCATGAAGGCTCTTTGAATTACTTAAAGCACTTGCGTTTTTATTTTTGTTTTTATTGCTAGAATACTGTGTATTCTTCCCTCTATTCTGCCGTTTTCTCCAAAAATTTGAGATCCTCGACTTACCATGTTTTTGTGAAACAGGCTGGAGTTTCAAAGCGTCCGAAAGCTTCTGGCACTTTTCTTTCTGATTCCTAAGAAATTCTCGCTGATAATGTTTCCACTCATTAAATTTTAAATCCATCAAATTTGACTGCATCGATGTTACAGCTTAAGGCTCGATAAAATATAACTATCTCAATTTTGCTCCTGAAACGTGGAAACCTAACTAGAGAAGCAACTTTGACTTCTTTGAGAAACTTTTTTTTGGACAAATATCATGAATAGTAGATACAAAATAAGTGAATAAGATTGGTCATCAATTTAAGATTGTAATTCGTGTTGCAGCGATTTCTTTTCTTCTGTCATCGGGAAGATGAGCCCTACTTCTCCTGGTGGTCGAAGCTAAAAAATATCTGCTAAAGTTACTTGTCTACATGATGTCATCTATGTTAAATTTGGTATCTATGTCTTACGGTTACATTTTTGGCTTGAGACGAAAGGATCTGGAAGAAGAAAAATAGGTAGGCAGCTTACTACTACTGGTACATGTAAGAATAGCTCTGTCCTTCCGCGTGCGCGCGTGTGTGTGTGCAAGCTTACTCGTACTCTTATCAGAGAGAGAATCTTATGCCATTCCGCTACGACTCGTAAAAAGTTTTCTTTAGTAGAAATCTGAAATTCGAGGAAAATTTTATCACATCGTCAAATCGCTAGTATTTGTTAGTAGTTACTCTAGACCTATTTACGAGTTAGCTATTTCCAGGAATACAGGAAAAACTCGTCGAAAATCAAAAATGGCTCAAAGTATTCAATAGTTGTGGACGTGTCGGTCCATGTATCGGATGCTCGATTTTTGGAGACTGGATTAGACAGGTGCGCTTGATTCTTGCAAATTCTCATGGCCTGCAAAAAATTGCAAGATTTTTCAATCATGTTTCATGTGCTCTCTTCGAGTGTTATTGCTATATTTGCATTAATCATACGCTGTACGAGTGTACATGCAACTAATACACTTATTAAAGTAGACATCAGTAAGTATCCAAAAGCAGCTTGCCTTGATGGTTCACCTGGAGGGTTTTACTTTCGAAAGGCATATGCTGAAAATGCTTCGAAGTGGGTTTTTTCGCTGGAAGGAGGAGGTGAATGTGTTGACTTAACATCATGCCAAGAGCGTGCCAATTCTAGTCTTGGAAGTAGTAAATCATGGCCAAAAACTACAACACTGTTTCAGCTGCAAGCAGAACAGGCTGAGCATAACCCTGATCTTCACTCTTACAACCAAGTGTTTATCAAGTATTGTAGTGGCGACTTACATATGGGCCAGCAAATTGCTGTAGGCGCATCGTTGCCAGGACTTCGATTTTCAGGGCATCATATTCTCACTGCAATTCTTGAAACTCTCAAAGATCCACAATATGGCCTACTCAATGCGTCTTTAATCGTGTTCTCTGGAGATTCAGCAGGTGGGCTTGGTACTTTTGCTAATTTAGACTTCGTCGCCGATTACTTTCCTTCTGCTCATGTTGTTGGTTGTCCAATCGGAGGATTTTATTTCAGTAATAATAAAACATATAATGGCAGTAATCCGAACCCAATTTCATTTATTCCATGGACATTTACTGCTCTTCAGAAATACTACAAGCTTTGGGATGCCTTCGTGCCAACAAGGTGCTTCGTACAACATAAAAATACGCCTTGGCAGTGTATGTTTGCAGTCAAATCATACATTACGGTCAAAAGCCCTGTATTTGTAATAGAAGCCCAAACTGATCGCGTAGTTATGCCTTTGCACAATGGACTTCCGCCAGTTTGGGATAGTTTTCCATTTCATTGCAAGAATAAGATATCAAATTGCCCTCAAGATATATTGGATTTCATGGCTACCTGGAAAGAAGAAATGGGGATCGCGATCAAATCTGTGAGCAAAAGCGACCGTGATGGGCTCTTCCATCCAGCTTGCCTCATTCATACATCGTTTAAAATAGAACAGCCCTTGATAAATGGTAAAAATTACCTTGCTGCCTTCACTGATTGGCTTTTTAAGCGGTCTAAAAGTCATAAATACGTTGATGACTGTGGGGTCATGTGCAACCCATCATGCCAGGGATTATAATATATATATTATTATAGTATATATTACTATATTTGTCATCCACCCAAAAAAGCTTTTGAAAGATTGATCTTTAGACTTAGCTATGAGTCGAGATGTGTTTAATGTAAATTACAGTTTCGAAATACTTGTATGTTTTTGCCTCTTGCAATTTCCATCTTCCGCCTTCGAGGCAAATGTTCCATCTTCAAGAGATTTTCTGTTCCAGGGTTCTGGAAGTATATTTGGATCAATCAGAGGCATTTCTACTTGGCACTTGACTGTCTCGTCAAGAAAGTTCAGAATCCTGCGAAGTCGTGATGCTTGCCCAATGTGCATGTAGTGCAACATTCCTTTGTATTTTCTACGAATTGCGCAACTTAAGGAAGCAGCAATTGCAGGGTTCAAAACTGCACTTGACATTGGCTCAATGTAAGTGTGAACTGTAAATAAGCTGCTTTCGTGCGTCTTTAGCTTTTGTATGGTTTGAAACTCTGCTCTCCAAAAGCATCGAGACACTAAGTTATCGTGTAAGCCGTGCGTGTGGTTCGAAGTATTTTCAAATGTAAATTTCGAACCTTGCTCTTGAACAAATGAAGCCAACGGTAAGTCTGGGTGAACATAGCAAGGGTAAGGTGTTATTTGCCAATTATCTCGCCACCATATCTTACCTTTAGAAAGAAAAGAAAAAAAACGATGGACATGCCTCTGAAGATGTCGTTCAAATCCCGGAACATGTGGATGATGGATTTCCTTCAGCGATGAGCGAAATTTTGCGTTTATGTCAAAACTGAAGCACGACGAACCTGCTATGACGCGAAATTCACAATCAGAAGGTTGGTCGTAATCTGATGATTCAATTGCTATCTTCTCCACTAAATACAAATCCTCTTCTATTAAACATGATGCAAGCAGTAATGGACATTGTGCGTAATCCCGTATACAAAACTTTCTTTTATAGCCAGGTGTAAGAGTCATTACGTATGAATTTGTGGAATCTATTTGAAATCTTTTGGAGTATTGAGAAAGCAAAAACTTTAGAACTTTTTTCAGAACTTCTTCTTGAGCCTGAATTGACGATGGATCTGCACAGTATACAAGATGGCGTCGCTCTTGAATCGCTCGAAACTTAAGACTCATCACGCTAGCATACGTTTTGGGGCAACTGATGTGAAGCCAGTCTCGGTTACAATCATGCAATACGGCAAGATTTGTTTTCATTCTTCGGAGTATATTATCTTCCGATTTTGATTTTTGTAAAACGGGTAGACACTCATCATTTGCTGCTTCTACGTTTAAATGCCTTTTTAATCGACACCATTGAAAACGTGTCGCAGGATAAGTATTTTCATACGTGTTGTGGGGAAAGGGATGTTTTGGTGAATTTTGTACTAGTTTTTCAAGCGCTGGTGCCTTGTGGAATTTTGATGTTACAGAGTGAGATGCACTTGAAATTCTACCAACAAGATATTTTTTAATATTTTGCAGAAGACTATAATCGTGAATTTCGTTAAATATTGCAGTTGCATCTTTCCCAGCATACTTGAGCAACGACTTGAAACCACCAGGATGAGAGCGCATAAAATCAGTAATGTTATATACGCAACCATTGATAGATACCCATGCGTCATCTCGTCTTACATGCTGTGATAATTCTTGCAGTGTAATAACGTTTCCCTTCCGCATGCTAAGCTTGCTGCGGGTTGATTATTCAACCGGTTGAAATTGAAAAAAGGAAAGTCGCAATATACATAGATACGTATATATGCTGGAAATTTTGGTTTGCACTTTTGGTTTTGAATCTCTCGCTGGCATGCTAGCAGCTAGCATGGCGGATTGCTAGATTGGCTAAACCCTCCTTTTTTTTTTTTTGTTTGTTTGTTAACAAAATACTAAAATAGTATACTAATTAACCAAGTAACATTTTCCCTGCCTATCTCTCTAGCTAGCCAGGCTATCTAGTAGTCTCTACGTATTTCCTCTCCGCTTGACCTCGATGCGTCGTGTTAGAGACGTTTGGACGTGTGGCTTACGGTTCGTTCGTACGCGTAGACCATTCTTTCGGCTTGCTTTGTTTGCGATTTGTGCAAAGCAGTCAGTCAGTCAGTCAGTCGATGCGTTGGAAGAAACTTCTTCCCCTCTCCTCACCACCACCACAAGCTAAGATTCCCTGGAGTGTACGTGTCTTGATTTCCAATCGCCTCGTTTAGGGCAATATGGAGCAACAGAAAAATATCGTCTTTTCATAATTCTTTTAGATAGAGGGGAATGAAACCACAGAGAAGAAAACAACACTCGGGTTCTAAACAGGATTACCAGACACAGAAATTCAGCAAGAGAAAAACAAGGAAAAATGCGAGGCGCGCGAAACAGCAAGAAGATATTCGCAGGAAATCGGAACAGCATATCAGGTTTTATCTCTCTGAATTTCATAAGAACCGTGCTTTACGAAACGTTATCTGTTCAAACAACTTGCGCCAAAATAGCGCGGCTGAGAAGCAGATTTTTTTAAAGCAACGCAAGGCTGGGATTAACTTCAAAGACTATAGCAATTTGAAGGTAGAAAAGTCCGGACCCTTCGTAGATGATATTGCTGGGATTGAGACTTTTTCTGATATTGATAAGGATATTCCATCATTTCTTTCAAGGAATCTGAGGATGATGAACTATGAAAATCCTACACCAATTCAGTGTCACGGTATTCCTCTCGGTTTACGCCGCAAGGATATCATGTGCTGCGCTCAAACAGGATCGGGGAAAACATGTGTCTTTGCTCTTTGCGTTATTGCGCACCTTTCTACTTCAATGAATATGGATAAGGGGCGAAAGCGTGAAGAAATGTTTTCTGGAACAGCATGTGCACCAAAAGCAATCATTTTGTCCCCTACCCGAGAGCTCGCGCTTCAAATCGATGCTGAATATAGGAAGCTATGCAATTGCTCTCGTATTGAGTGTGCAACAGTCTATGGCGGATCAAGTACCACAAATCAATTGTCACGTCTTGCACAAGGGGCCGATATTGTTACTGCGACACCAGGAAGGTTGCAAGATTTTGTAAATAAAGATGTAATATCGATGCAAAATGTGGAATGCCTTATTCTTGATGAAGCCGATCAAATGCTTGATATGGGATTCATACCTCAAGTAAGAAAACTTGTTCTCAATAGCGGCATGCCATCGCCTATCAATCGTCATACAATGATGTTTTCAGCAACATTTCCCACTGAGATTCAGAGACTTGCTGCTGACTTTCTTAATGACTACACTTGGATAGCAATCGGTAGAATTGGATCAACTGTTAAAGCAATCACACAAAAGCTAATCCAAACACCAAATGATAATCGTGTCAAGTTGAAAATACTGGAGGACATACTGGATGACGTAATGGAGCAAGATGGACATGCCATCGTCTTTACACAAATGAAAAGAACTGCTGATTGGGTCTGGAGGAAAATCACTAGATCCCATGATAGGTCATTCGCAGCTGTAATCCATGGTGATCGGTCCCAATCTGAGCGAGAAAAGGCTCTAGGACTCTTTCGTAGAAAGAAAACTCGCGTTTTAGTTGCAACAAATGTGGCTGCAAGAGGTTTAGATATTGATGATGTTTCTCATGTCATAAACTTTGACCTGGGAGCAAATAAAGATGAATTTGACTCCTATGTTCATCGCATAGGACGAACAGGTCGTAAAGGCAACAAAGGAATTGCTATATCATTTTATATACCTGGATATGATCCCCCAAAAAAAGCCAGCGGAAAAATTGCACCTTTACTTTTGAAACTTCTTAGAGAAGCAAAACAAGAGATACCGGATTGGTTCATGAATCTTCCAGAGGTAAATAGCACTAGTTATGAGGGTACAAAACACCGTCAGAAATTCGGTGGTCATGATTATAGGGCCGGGAAGGGTGGTCAATATAAAAGTCATATTCACGAGCATAAGACCAAGCGTGATTATGATAGTAAGCGAAGTCATTCAAAGGCAAAGCGGAAAGTAATAGTTACTAAGCCAAATGTTGGATGGGAATATGACCCAAATGCTCGCACATACAACGATTCTCTGGATTATAGTGGGTGGGATGATACACATACTAATGCAAATAATGACTTAAGTGCTCAGTTCGAACGCCTAAAACTTGAACATTCAGAAGCGGGTAGATCTCAACTAAACCACAATGGCAATAATCAACAACTGACGAAGAATAGAAAGAATAGGAAAGATGCACGTGATAGTGCGTCAAGAAATACTCTCTCCAGTCCTTATGTGTCACGTCAACTCGGAAAGAAGGAAGAGATTTCTTACAAAGCCGCTGGAATACTGCCATTTAAAATTGACCCAAAAACAGGAAAGATATGGATACTGGGTGGTGTAGAAAAACGTAAAGAGAGAAGCAACAAAAAAAAGAAAAAAGTCCTTGGCTTCAATCTATTAGGAGGAAAAAGAGAGCCTGATGATGCTAGTGCTGCACATACTGCTTGGCGAGAATTTTGGGAAGAGTCAGGCGAAGTACTTAATGAAAAAGATTGCAATCGGTTCTTTAGCCAGGTTCATAATAGATCTTCAATTGCCAATTCAGTCCAAAATAATTTCAGCGTAGCTTGGATTCCGAATGCAAAATATTGCTTATATGTTTATGATTGCACAGGTGATATTAATATCACAAATCTTCCAGATATGTATTCCAAGCTTTCCGAACTTCCGGAGCATGCTGAAATGCAACGTCTGATGTGGATAGAACTAGCATCATATCTTGAAAGCACGTCATCCAGAAAAAAGCAAATTGTTTCAAATACGGTTGCTGGCAATGGAAACATAAATGGCTATCCAATTTCATCATTTGCAAAATTAACAATGAGAACTGAAGAGCTGCGTAAATACTTAGAAGCTCTACCACGAAATGTAAAATCTGCGAGAAATTCAGCAAAGCCAAATTCTCATCAATCGAAGAAGGGTGATGTCTCGAAAAAAAGTCGCAGCAAAAAGAAAAAAATTGGAAAAAATATGAAAGGTCAAAAGAATAGAAATGTTACAAAAATGACCACAAACAATAATAAGCTACGTGATCCCCAATCGAACAAAAAGAATGCAGGTACAAAAAAGGCAAATATACAAAAATCTGCAACAACGGTGGGAACGAAATGGACTCCGAATAATTAAATGTTACGCAAAATTTTAAAATAAGTCAGAGAAAAAACTTTTGCTCGTGTTTCATCACTTTCATGAATTATATCCATTTATAAAACCTTATAATCTACAAATATCAAAGTTTACATGCTAATGCAACTATATACTACAAGTAAGCAAGGGATAAGCGTTGCCATCCGCCTCTGTGAAGCCTTATTTTATTTCACAGTGCTGCAGAACACTTAACTTCAACTCTCGCATCTTTTGGCAAGCGCGATACTTCGTATGCGGCGCGTGCAGGAGGATCGGTAGAGAAATAAGTTCTGTAAACGTCATTGAAAGCATCATATTCCGTAAGGTTCGCTAGAAGCACGAAGCATTCGTGCACATCGTTCATTTTTGCACCAGGAACAGCAGTTATGATTGCCTCTACGTTATTCATTGCCTGGTGCGCCTCATTCGTAATACCCCCAGGTACCAAAGTTCCACTCTGTGGATCTAAACCAATTTGTCCTGCAGCAGATATAAGCCGCTCACCTGATTGCATTTCCAGCACTATACCTTGTGAGTAAGGCCCGATTGCTTTCGGTGCGTTTGGTGTTTGGATGACTGTCTTTTTCAAAGCGGTTGCAAGTGCGAAGGAAAGTAAAATAAGCGAAACAAATGCCTGAGAATTTTGCATAACTATTGCTTGGGTAATAGAATTGAGCAAAAATATTGAAACAGCTTGATTTTTTCTTCACACGCGAAGAACTAAAGACAAAAGATATCTTTGTACTAAAAATTAATGATCCAAGTTCATTTCCGAAGCTGCTGCTCATCCCGTAAATGACTATTGACAAAATAAGTACGTCGATATTTATTTAACGGCTGGTTGCTGTAAAATTTCGTGGAGCAACGGGAGGACGAGGACGAGTAAGTTACTTAGTGACTAAGTCATAGAATCTACTATCAAAACAGTAATCCGTCAATTGAAAAATTAAAAACCGATAAAATAGTAATAAATTTTTAGTATTTTGTGCTTAGATATCATACGAAAGTGGACATTATATAACCGCCGTTATCAATGTTACAAATTTTCTCCTCAAAAATATTATGGGAGTGTCCTGTTCTCGCAAGGCTTTCATCTTAGAGTTCATGAGAAAGTAAAGATTTTGTTAACAATCCTCATCATCTGCTGGTGATAGGCTTTCGAGGTCTCCTACATATTTGGCAAACTGGGGCATGTATGTTTGAATTCAAAAATGTGCATGCTGAACATACCCAGGTCGAAGTTACGCATTTCTGTTTTTGGTCCAGGATTTTTGCTTCTGTCGCTACATTGACCACTTTAACTTTCGATGCTGAATGAGAATGGATAAACATATCTTTAATTGTTGCTTGATTATGTCGGCGGATCGTTTTGGATAAAGCTACTACACCACCAGTCACTCCTTGTATAGAATAATTCTTGGGCTGAACGTGGTTTTTGGTGTTACTTACTATTTCGTTTGCTTCTTTTGTCAATATTGAATTCCAACGCTTAAGCATGTCTTTAATCGTTGCTTGATTTGGACCGATAATCTTCTTGGACAAAGTATCTGTATTGCTCATCTTCAATTTTACCTCTTTATTCTTTTGACTAGAAGAAAAATCGTTTCTACGCTTGCGTGATCCGTGCTTTTCGTAAACCTTCTGCGCAAGCTTCTTTGTACTTTCTAGTTTTCTGACAGCTGCGACACGATCTTTACCGCGTCTTGCTGATAATTTCTCGTCCACAATAGGTCGAGGATAGTGATAACCTTGCCCGCTACCAATTCGAATACCATATTGTTTTTGGATGCAAATTGGCATTTTGCTAGGTTCATGGATGTATTTCGTGGGAACATTTATCAGTTCAGGGCAATATTTCTTTATGAATGTGCCATTTGGATCTTGATCTAGTCCCTGTTTGGTGACAGAATATACTCTCATCGCATTGATGCCAGTGACTCCAGCTTGCATTTGAAGCTGTGGATAATGAATGCCAGGCTCATAATCCAGGAAGCATCGAGCGAGATGGGGAGCTATTTTGCGCCAATCCAGCCATAGATTATAGCACGCAAAACTCACAAGCATTGCACGCATACGAAAGTTAACCCAGCCATGCTTGATAAGGCACCTCATGCAAGCGTCCACCATCGGAAATCCTGTGTTCCCAGATTCCCATGCATCATAGTAATCTTGATTCCACTCCTCTGCAGAAGTTCTTAATTTATCATATGCCGGGCATAACGCATGCTTTTCGCACATAGGTTCAGTTTCTAGCTTTTGCATAAAATGGGAACGCCACCTCATCCTTGAATGAAATGCGGCAAGACTTTTTAACCAGGAGCTTTTCTTCTTCGGATTGCTCTTCCCACTAACACTTTTCTTGTTTTGCAGCCTTAATTGTTGTTGCCTTCGGCGAAGTGCTTGCAACACATGCCTGATAGAAACATTGCCATATGTAAGATAAGGACTTAATCTAGAGCAAGAGTTCCAAGCCTTTGCCGGAGATGAAATGCCAAAACTGTATTTTTCTCCACGACTTCCCAAAAAATTCTCAAGGCATTTCAATGCTAAGCTCTCACCTCCTTTTTGACGATCGAGTCGATCGGATGGATAGGAAACTTCCGATAAATCACTGGGTTCCTGAATCCCACAAGAATATAAATTTCGCACAAGACGAGTTCTGAATGCTTCCTGCGATGGTTCAAGATGTTGAGGTTTTTGCATGAAGTTGTTAAAATGTTTCGTAAAGTCGTCCCGATTTTTTAAGCATCTTGTCACTCCAGTCTGATTGAATTCCAGGAAAATCACGCCATTTCTTTTACACCATGCTCGAACACGATTATCCCTTGCGTAACTGCACAGATGTCCTGTTTCCATGTGTGCCAAAAGTCTTGCAACTGTTTTTGCTCGGTGAATTTCACTAAGAACTTTGGTAATTTCACCATACCTATATGTCACAATATTTTTCTCTGAATTATGAGAATCTAAATACTTTTCTTTTATATGGTTTTCCAAATCCATTAATCCTTCATTAGTAAACTTGATGTGGCTACCGTGGACACTGTGATGACTCAGCTGGTCAGGCTCATAAACGTAAAGCAACAAGAAAGGATTACGGCATCTTCCAACTGCGGACAAGGGTCCATGGTCCTGAACACGCACATCTTTTTTCAGCCATACAATATCCATTTTAAATTGTATGTTTTTACATTCTCTCTCTTAAAATAAAATGATGAAGAGTGATCCTCTCTTCAATTCTTCTGTTTCGCTGAGCCATTTCATTCTTTTTATCTTTTAAAATAAATAAATAATATCATAAATAAACAAATATTGTTGCGAAACACGTGACGTCATAAATTTTTCGGCATTCAAAATGATTTACTCGATTGATTTTTGTAATAGACCGGTCATTGTTTTAGTGTGCTATAGTACCGGTAACCGGGTACTCTCTCTAACATTAAAAGTTTTGATCCACTTTTTTGTTTGAATTGATTTTTGCATCTGCAAAGAGATTCGGAAGCGCTAAAAATACATGCAGCAGCAGGTAAACTATAAATTGTGAAAAAAGACGTGATAATTAATGCCACAAAAATTTCTTTTCTGCGCTACCTACCTTTTCCTTCTGTTACAATATGAGGCTAGGAATCTTAAGAGAAACGCAAACATTATTCATATCATGGGAGATGATGTTGGTTGGAATGACCTAAGTTATCATCATCACTCTTTATCGCATTCCCCTAACCTAGATAGGCTGGCTCTTTCAGGAGTGAGAATTGTAAATCACCATGCTTTTAAGGTGTGTGCACCCTCACGATCTTCATTCCACACGGGTCGACAAGCATGGCAAATGGGATACTATGATAACTCAGCAGCAGCCGTTCCATGGCTAAATCTGGACTCACAGCGTAATGGTGTTTCTTTAAATTTTACTTTATTGCCAGAGGTGCTGAGAGATCATGGATCTTACGAAACCCATGCAATAGGTAAATACTTCACTTAAACTGCAAAAATGATGTTTCATAAGCATACCTAATTTTATCCCAATTATCAGGGAAATGGCATCTTGGACATGTCACAAGAGCGTATACCCCTACATATCGCGGCTACAAATCTTTTTTGGTAAGCTATAATTGATTGCTTAACAAAAACAAACTATCTTAATCAATCATCCATTCGTCTTTATTATCTGCTAGGGATACTATGATGCTATGACGGAAAATTATTGGGCACATACACATTCTACAGGTACAAGCGCACCCGGAGGATGCAAAGGTCCGGGTTTGGGAGGCTTATGGAATGGGCTATCCGATAACATTGGAACTACGCTCTCGCATAGTCTTGACAATGGCACTTATGAAAGTACTTTATTTGGCAATCGCGCTGTAAAAATTATTGAGGAGCACCATTCATCCAATTCGGAAAATCCTCTTTTTATGTACATTGCGTTTCATAATGAACATGACCCACACCAAGCTCCCAAAAGTGCTGTCCAAAATAATTCAACCGCAGGTCGAGTAAAGAGTGATACATATAAAGTGACTGTTGCCCAAATTGCTACGATGGACGAGCAAGTTGGTCATATTGTTGACGCACTCAATAGGACTGGGATGCTAGAAAATACTGTGATAGGTTTTTCCTCTGATAATGGTGGGTTATCCTAGATTTTAAATCAGTGAGGCTATCAAAGCACACTGCTAAAACAAGAAATTTACGAGAAAAAATCGTTTTGTGCTTCTATTTTTATTAGGCGGTCCGCTCGATCATGCAAATAATTGGCCGAGAAGAGGTAGGTAATTGTTTAGATGTTTCTTTTTATCATTTCTCAATCCTACTCTCAATACTGTATAGGCGGCAAGCATGGATTTTATGAGGGCGGAATTCGCACAGAAGCTTTTGTTTGGGCAGGATCTGAAACAGGACTTATTGCGGATAGGGTTCGAGGCTCATCATTTCATGGACTCATGCATGTAGCTGATTGGAAAGCCACTTACGCTATTGGAGTGGTGGGATTGAATGTTTCCATAGCTTTGGAGGATGGAGGTCCTTTTGCAAATGAATCAGTGAACCAGTGGAATGCCATTGTAAAGCATGCAGGTGCAAGCCCAAGCCCTAGAAAAGAAATTCTTCATAGCATTCATTCGCCGAAGTATTATCCTGGAAACTGTTCAATTGAAGTTTGGGGAGGTCGAAATTGTCCTGTTGTCATCACAGTGGGTGATATGAAATATATGAAAGGATATGTTGGTGATCCACGCCGCCTTGAGATGGATGAAGCTACTACTCATGTCACTGAGTTCGGCCTATCAGGTGGGGAATGTGGAATTGATGACGGTGCAAGTAACGGAAGCCGCTGCGATGCTCCTGGGAAGAAAGGACATCCTAAACCACAGCCTAACGATCCAGGAGGCTGCCTTTATGGATGCTTATTCAATGTTACTGAGGATGTTGGCGAGCAGCACAATTTGATCAATAACACAGCGTATGCAAGTTTAGTTTCCATTATGGAAACAAAACTAAAAGTTGCAGGATCAATTGCACCTCCATGGTTCCAGGCACCCGAAGTATCTAATATGTCCACGTCGGCACTGGGAGAAGCTTTTTGTGAAGCTGCAAAGCGATCTGGATCTGTTCAACCAATTGATTTTTGATAAAATTAATCACTTTGCGCTTAAATGGATTTAAAAGTTGCCTATGTATTTACTAAATGTTGTTTCACTAATCAAACGCTATACTAGTTATTTTTCATAAAATGTTTTCATAGCTCTAAGCCAGCGCTTCATGGCATCAGCTATGTCTTTGTCATTGTGCAGGTTATTCTGAACTAAATAGTCTTCAGAAACTGGTTCTAGCCCATATGAAAACAATATCGGTCCTATTTTTTCGCCAAATCGGCATACTAAACGTGCAATCTTTTGCCCTTGCATGGAATCGCTACTTTCATGCAATGCCGATAGGACTGAAGAAGTCTCAGTTTTGCCATCTACTTTTTCCTGTATGAAATTGTTGATCACGACGATGGTGTCCTCAAGGTATCGAACGACCCTATCCTTAAGAGGAAGAGTATCACTTTCACTGGCGACAGCGCAACGGCTCAATGAGATTGGATAGTGGCGATTTCTCAAGAAATTATTCTTATCCTCACCAAAATCTAAACGCAAGTATTCGCCTTCCAAGAAATTTGGTGAAAAATAGATTTCTGCACCATCAATAGTTTCTTTCGAGTTAACATCAGATACAATGGTTCCACTGGCAACAATTACTGCTTTGGAGATTCCGCAAATATCCATGCTTACGACCTTCCAA
>JACLAC010019811.1_pt1 | contig 26587 bp, 24 predicted proteins | sample 8027881 | NCBI WGS metagenome assembly JACLAC01 (sample SAMN15725517, study PRJNA655200) | protist metagenome | isolation source: fluorescence activated cell sorting (FACS) single amplified genomes of... | place: Spain: Blaines Bay Microbial Observatory, Mediterranean Sea | collected 2016-01-19 | reverse complement strand
TAAGGACGACATCGACCAGGAAGATCACGACGACGAAGAAACCGATGGCGACGACGGCTTGGACGATCATGATTACGACGGAGACGGTCACGACCACGGCGGTGACTCAGATGATGCCGGGGAAGGGACCTCTGGATTCCATGGATTCGAAGACATTCCGATTCACGATCCGAGTTCGGTCGTTCGCGATGGCAATATGCTGATTGTCTACGGTTCGGGTGTTAACGGAGCCGGTCTGGTTTCGTTCATCTACGATCTGGAATCGAGCGAAATTCGAGAGGGTGATGGTGTCTTCAATAGTTCTGATGACAAGCCCGACTGGATTGGCGACATCCAGCAATGGAATCCCACTGGCGAATTTGACGCACCGGCCGCACCGGATGCGAATACGCTATACTACACGGTGTTCGACGAGTCTGATGTGGGGATTCAGGATGCGATTGGTCTCGCGACTCGGGATGACGATGGGACTTGGACCGACCAGGGAATTGTGGTCCGTTCGGTCGGTGAAGGGGATCATCCCCGTGCGATGGACCCAAGCATTCTGCGCGACGAAGACGGCCATAGCTGGATGATCTTCGGTTCTCATGCCGGTGGAATTTACAGTGTTGAACTGGACCCGATAACTGGAAAGCTGAAAGACGATCCAGAGAATGTTTTGATCGATCCAGAGACCCCGGAGAACATGGCACGGTTTACCCTGCTGGCCTCGCGTGGTCAGGAGAGCGAAGAAAACGCTGTCGAAGCGGCATATGTCACGCGTCATGGTGACGAATACTTTCTGTTCTTGAATTTTGGTATTTGCTGCAACGGTGTTGATAGCACGTACAACATCCGAGTCGGCCGCTCGAATTCACCGACAGGACCGTTCACGGATCGTAATGGCGCGGATTTGACTGCTGGCGGCGGGTCGTTGGTTCTGGACAGTCAGGGCGAAGTGCTTGGTAATCCTGACTATATCGGACCCGGACACGCAGGCATTTTTACACTGGATGATCAGGATTACTTCACGTTTCATTTCTATGACGGCAGCCAGGAGGGTGAAGCAAGATTCGCCGCCCGACAGCTAGATTGGGACGAACAAGGCTGGCCGGTGATCAGCGACGAAGAACCGGGTGAAGAGGACGACGAGCCTAGCGAGGATGGAGATGAAATGTCCGATGCCGTTACCGTAGCTTTGCCGGCTGGAGACAGTGATGTGACGATTGAGGATGGCTTCCTCATCGCGGTTCAGGGAGACGATGTGGTCAGCAAAACTTCGCTCAACGGAGTTTCGACGTTGACACTGACCGGCACGTCCAATGCCGAAGCGATCATTCTCGATCTGCGAAACGGTACGGAACTCAACCTTGAAAGTATCTCGATTCTTGCCGGAGACGGGGACGACACGGTGACATTTCTCGGAGCCGGCAGCGCGGCCACAGTGATGATTGCTGGTGAGGGTGGTAACGACCTGTTGATTGGGTCGTCTGGCGATGAAGAGATCGTCGGCGGCGGCGGCAATGACACAATGATCGGCGGAGCCGGCCGCGATAAACTCAGCGGTGGAACCGGCGACGATGTGCTGATCGGCAACGGTGGTCACGACACGCTGGACGGTGGCGAGGGTGACGACTTCGCTCGCGGCGATTTCGGCAATGACGACATTACGGCCGGTTCCGGAGCCGATGTGCTCCTCGGCCGGGCCGGGGACGACACACTGCGTTTTACTGCGGGGATCGACTCGGCCGACGGCGGAGCAGGTAACAATACCATGCTGGAAGACTCGACCAGTTCGGATGCTGCTCCAGAGGTCGGCGGCACGGATGTCGAGATCAACATCTCTGATTCCGGCGAGTCTGTTTCAGTGACTCTTCAGAATGGCTCGCTGGTCGTATCACAAAGTGGCGCCGTTCAGCGCCGAATCATGCTGGACGCCACCGAGATTCTGACGATCACTGGTTCGGCTGGTGACGATGAAATCAGCATCGACTTCAGCAGACCGGGCGCTATTCAGCTGACGTCGCTGACGATTAACGGCCAGGCCGGCAGCGATGTGATCTCGATTGAAGGCCTTGCCGCAACTCTGGCGGATTCGGTTCTCGCCAGCGGAGGCCTTGGCGATGACGTCATCACTTTTAATCGGGACATCCGCCAAGACGTGGCTGTGGATGGCGGAGTTGGTCATGACTCGATTACGACAGCTCAAGGTCGTGACATGATCCGTGGGGGAGACGGTAACGACTTCATCGATGGGGGAGCTCAACGCGACTTCATCAGGGGAGACCGTGGCCACGACCTCATCTTTGGGCGAGGTGGCAGCGACCGGATTTACGGTGGTTCCGGCTTTGACACGATCAACGGCAACGGCGGCAACGACCTGATCCTTGGGAACTCGGGCGATGACTTCCTGAAGGGAGCGTCCGGCAACGACCGCATCTTGGGCCACGGAGGCGACGATGTGCTGCGAGGCGACGCCGGCGACGACATCCTGCTGGCCGGAGATGGTCAGGATGTGCTGCTTGGCAATGCCGGCAACGATGGACTGTCTGCCGGAGCTGGCAATGACCTGCTCTTCGGGCACAAAGGGAACGACTCGCTGATCGGGGGAGACGGTGACGATACGTGCTCCGGCCACAACGGAGACGACATCGTCATGGGGCAGGGGGGGGACGACGTGGTCATCGGCCACGGCGGTGATGACATTCTCAGCGGTGGCGACGGCGCCGACGAGGTAATGGGAAGTGAATCAGAAATCGACGAGGACTTCACTTTCCTCGCTGACTGGATCGACACGGTCTGACTGGGGAAGACCGCTTTCGAGTTTCAGCCAGCAAATGCCCGGCGCCGTTTGGTGTCGGGTATTTTTGTTTCGGGTGCCGCTTGGGGGACACGCTGGGTGAGTCACCCTAGAATTGCTTTTAGAGAGTCGCTCTCATTTGCTTCGTCGCCACAAGCTTTGGAAGGAGCAACTCGTGAATCGTTTTCTGACTGTCCTCGCTGCTGGGATGTTTGCTGTCCTCACCGTATCGGATGCTCGCACGGAGCTTTGGCCTCAGTGGCGTGGGGCGACCGGGAATGGGCTTTCCAATGAAGCCGATCTGCCGGTCAGCTGGTCGGCGGACAAGGGCATTCTGTGGAAGGCGGACTTGACGGGGTTTGCGAATTCTTCTCCGGCGGTGACAGACAGGCATGTCGTTGTGACGGCTCAGACGAAGGACAATTCGCTGTGGGTTGTGGTGCTCGATCGGAAGTCCGGAGCGGTCAAGCGGAAGGTCAATGTGGGTTCCGGAAAGCTGGCGGCGAAGGGGCCGGCGAATCTTTACGCTCATCGCCACAACGCCGCGACGCCCTCGCCGATCGCAGTGGACAATCGGGTCTGGGCCTTCTTTGGCAGCGGTCTGTTGGTTTGCATCGATGCGGAATCCGGTAAGACGATCTGGCAGAAGGACATGGTGAAGCAGTACGGCGAGTACAATATCACCTTCGGAATGGGAGCCACGCCGCGACTTTGGAAGGGCCTGCTTTACGTTTCATGTCTGACGAAGGGCGCGTCCTACGTCGTCGCCCTGGATGCGGATTCCGGTGAGGAGAAATGGAAAGTCGATCGGCGGTTGCCGGCGAAAGACGATGGACCGGATGCGTATTCGACTCCCATCGTTGCCGGAAACGAGCTGCTGATCGCCGGCTCGGACCATGTGAATTCGTACGATCTGCTGAGCGGCAAGCAGAACTGGATCGCGAGTGGTCTGACCATCGACAGTCCCTACGGTCGAGTCATCGCGTCTCCTGTGCCGACTCCATCCGGCATCGTCATCGCCGCTTCGGCGAATCCCGGCGGCGGCGGCAAAGGCCGAGTCATCGCGGTCAACGCCCTCGGCAAAAAGGGCAACGTCAGCAGTAATCGGGCCTGGACTCAGGAGAAGTCCTCGCCAGATTCTTCAACGCCCGTCGCCGTCAACGGCCTCGCCTTCATGCTGGCGGACTCGGGCATCGTGACCTGCGCCGATGTCAAAACCGGCAAGGTGAAGTACACGAAGCGGCTGTCTAAAGGTCCGTATCACGCCTCGCTGGTCGCCGGCGACGGCAAGGTTTATCTGCAGAGCACGACGGGAGTCTGCACTGTACTGAAGGCCGATGATTCGGGAGAGGTTCTGGCTGAGAACAAGCTGGACGGGCAGTTCTTTTCGACTCCGGCGATCAGCAACGGCGTCGTCTTTCTGCGGGCCTACGAGCGAATTTACGCGATCGGAAAATGAGTCGAGAGCGAAACGCGAAGGATCAGTTGCGAAACGGAATCAGCGTCTGTTCCCCGAGGTACGCGGAGTGCAGGGCGTCGGCCCGCGCGAGTGAGTCGAAGAATCGTTCGAGAAGAATTCGTCGATCCACTGACCATTGCCTCATCCGTCTGCCGATCATCAGAGGTGGCTGATATGATGAATCGCTGGCAGCGGACTTGAAGTCAGGAGCTTCCGAATGATGCGGATTCTCGGGCGAGGCGGACGGTTGTGTGACGGTGTCACGCGGCGTGAACTGATGCAGATCGGAGCGGTTTCGTCGCTCGGGCTCTCTCTGCCGGCTCAGCTTCAGGCGGAAGTCACGGGAGTTTCGGGGGGATCGGCGAAGGCCGTGATCCTTGTCAATCTGCTAGGCGGACCCAGTCATCTCGACATGTTCGATATGAAACCGCAGGCACCCGTTGAGATTCGCGGCGAGTTCAATCCGATCTCCACCAGCCTCCCTGGCCTTCACATCTGCGAGCACCTGCCGATGACGGCTCGCACGATGCATCACTCGACGCTGATCCGCACACACTCACACCTTTACAACACCCACAGCCCATACAACCTGCTGACCGGCTACAGCGGGCCGGTGTTGATTAACAACGTCGCGAAGCAGGACGACCAGCCGTGCATCGGGTCGGTGATGCAGTACGCCGGGCTGCGGTCCGATGGCGTGCCGCCATTTGTGTGGATGCCGTCGCATCCCGGGCATAGCCAGTCGAAGCGGCGGGCCGGTCCGTACGGCGGTTTCCTCGGCAAAACTTACGACCCCCTGTTCACGTCGTACTCGCCGAATTGTGAGAAGACCGAAGGTACGAACTCGTACATCAATCCTGCTGTGCCGATTGCCGAGCCGCATCTGCCGGCGCTCGATCGGCCGACCGAGGTTACGCTGAACCGGCTCGACCGACGACGTTCACTACTCGAGCAGATTGATGAGAAACGGGCGACGCTGACGGGGTCGAAACGTGAAGAAAACCTCGGTGAGTTCCAGCGCACGGCGATCGACCTGCTGACCTCAACGAAAACGAGAGACGCATTCGATCTCTCCCAGGAGTTGCCGGAAGTCCGCGAGCGTTACGGACGTAACCTGTTCGGCTCGTGCATGCTGACCGCGCGGCGGCTGGTCGAGTCGGGAGTGCGATTTGTTGGCGTGACGACGGAGTCTCAGGTCGATGGCAAAGTCGGAGCCGGCCAGTGGGACACCCACTCCAACAACTTCAAGCTGCTGAAGAATTTCAATCTGCCGACGCTCGACCGGAATTATTCGGCTCTCATCGAAGACCTCGCTGAACGAGGATTGCTGGATTCGACGCTTGTCATTCTGATGGGTGAGATGGGACGTACGCCAAAGGTCAAACCGCAGAACGGCGGCCGAGATCACTGGACGCAGTGCGGCTTCATCGTGCTGACCGGCGGCGGTGTCCAGCGCGGCATGGTTTACGGCCGCAGCGATCGCCAGGCGGCGTGGCCTGTCGATCATCCGGTCTCGTCGGCCGATCACGTGGCGACGGTTTATCAGTTACTCGGTATCGATCCGCACACGATCATCCATGACCGAAACGGACGGCCGATTTCCGTGGCGCTCGATGGCAAACCGATTTACGACATCATCGCCTGAGAGCGAACACTGGCTTTGCCGCATAACAGACTTCAGAACCCCCCACTGCTTCAGGACATTCTCATGCTGACTCTGACCGGTCCCGGTTCACGACGATCCCGCCGCGAGTTTCTTCAGATTGGCACATCGAGCTTCGGTGGTCTGACGCTCGCTGGATTGCTGGCTGCTCGCGCGAAAGCGGGCTCGCTGGGAGCTCACGTGAAAGACCGCTCGGTTGTGGTGCTGAACTGTCAGGGAGGCCCCACTCAGTTTGAGACGTTCGATCCCAAAATGACGGCGCCGGCGGAAATCCGCAGCGTCACCGGCGAAGTCAAAACGTCAATCGCGGGAGTCACGTTTGGTGGCTCGCTGCCCAAACTGGCGACGCTGGCCGATCGGATTGCGGTCGTCCGTTCGTATCGCCATGGCATTTCCAGCCACGGCCCGGCGGCGATGCACGTGATGGCCGGCGGCAATCCCACGGGGGCGATGATGGGAGCCCTTTATGCTCGCGTGGCTGGTCTCACCAATCCGGTCAGCGGCATGCCTCAGAATGTTGTAGTCACGTCGCAGTGCATCAGCGATCAGCACAAGGGCCTCTACCGAAACACGGATCGCGTTTCGCAGAACGGAACACTCTCCGCCTCGTACCGGCCGTTCGATCCCAGTTCGGGCGGAGAGATCATCGACAACATGAAGCTGAATCTGGAGACGGCGAGATTGGATGATCGGCGTTCGCTGCTGCGATCTCTTGACGGTCTCAAGCGGCAGGCCGAAGCGAGTTCCCTGCTTGAGTCGGCTGACCGGTTCCAGCAGCAGGCATTCGACGTGCTGGCACAGGGCGTTGCTGACGCGTTCGACCTCTCCAAAGAGGACCCGAATACGGCCGAGCGATACGACACCTCAAAAATGGAGCCAACCGACGCGGTTAAAAAACGCAATTCGTACGCAACTCAGTTTTCGCCTGTGGCCCTCGGAAAGCAGATGCTGCTCGCGAGGAGATTGTGTGAATCGGGCTGCGGCTTTGTCACCGTCACTTGTCCTGGTTGGGACATGCATGGTGGCGGCAAGGAATTCCGCATGGACGATGGCCTCGCGTCACTGACTCCGGCGATCGACAAAGCCGCCTCGGCATTTATCGAGGACGTCGAACGGCGAGGCCTTTCCGATCGAATCCTGCTGGTCATTACAGGCGAGTTCGGACGCACACCTCGCATTAACAAGAACGGTGGTCGTGACCACTGGGGCAACCTGTGCACCTTGGCTTTCGCCGGCGGCGGACTGAAAACCGGCCAGGTCATCGGCCGCTCCGATCGGGTCGCTGGTGAACCAGCTTCGACTCCGATTTCCAGCTCCAACGTTCTGGCGACGATCATGCATTCGCTTTTCGATATCGGCGAGCTTCGACTGCAGGCCGGAGTTGCCAAAGACGTTGAGAGAATCATCACCGGCAGCGAGCCAATCCGCGAACTGGTGTGAACGAATCACGCTACGAATCGATTGTCCCTGTGAAGAAACGCAGGTGCGAGAGGTAACTCAACGCATCTCTTGGCGCAATTCAGAGCGCCTCATATCATCCTCCGCCCGGGCTGACTGAGGTGTTGGTCTGAACGGCTCGGAGAGGTGACAGAGTGGCCGAATGTGCTGGTCTCGAAAACCAGTGTACCTTCACGGGTACCGTGGGTTCGAATCCCACCCTCTCCGCATTTTACTGCTGCATCGTTCGCATGACCTCGCAAGGATCAGAACGGTCCCTGCGGGTATTGCTTTATGCGACGTCCTGCGGAATCGTGCTGCACCGCAAATTGCACCGCTTTCGACTTCAATTGCACTTGTTCGATCCTATTGGCCGTCTTCTGGAAGTCATCATCGGAGACGACAAGATAGTGATTTTCGGCGATTCCTGAGGTGTTGCCAGCCATCGTGTTACGGTGAATCGAGTGCTTTCGGACGAGGTCCTTCTCGCTGGCGCCCTTGGGGTTAAATGCTTTTGAGGCCAACTGGTCAACGACACCACTGGAGTTTGGGTGGCGAGCCAGGTTTTGCGGATTCGTTGAAACGTACGTGTTGGTCACAGGTGGGATTGACTGAATTGTGGGCAGCCGCCACATGGGAAACTCGACCACCTCAGTTCGGTCACTGTCCTGCAGCCGTCATCGTATACGGCAGTATAAAATGGTGTTGTCTGGCATCTGACACGATCGATGTTTTCTGCGTGAGACTGCCGGTCAACGGATTCCACGTGCGGATTTCAATCTGGTTGGCCTCGGGTACAAAACGCATCACGCGCAGACCGTTCGAACCGTAATCTGAGAGCACCTCATGGACGGTATTGCCATGTTCGCCGCGCGAGGACTGGTGCATGGCCTGAGTGCGGCTCTGGTCGCCGCAACAGATCATGAAGATGTTGCCGTGGTGTCGAAAGCACTTGTCCCACATCTGCTGTGGAGTGTTGCCCCGTTCGCCATGACACTTCTTCCAGGCCATTCGGCCTTTCGGAGCATCGAAATAGTCGCTCGCCTTCTTCGGGGCGGCTTGTGGTCCCAGCCCCATATGTGTCGTGATGATCGCTCTGCGGTCGGAGTGCTTCCGCAGAACGTTGCTGGTCCAGTCAAGCACATCATCCGGAGCATTGCATTCCAAATGGACGAAGATGAATCGCAGACTTTCCGCTGAAAAGAGTTGAAAACTATTTGCGTTGTTGCCGGAAACGTGATCAGTCGATCCGGCGAAGGCGTCTCCATACCAGTCGAAGTCAGCAAATCGTGACCTGGGAAAGAATTCCTGAAACAACGATGAATCACCACTGCGTACCATGTCATGGTTCCCCACAGAGATGCCATAAGGCACCCGGCCATGCAGCCGATCCATACAGCGGCGAGCGACTTGCCATTGCGCACGCTCGTTGAGATCGACGATGTCTCCGACGTGACTGACAAACGCAATGCGCTGTCGCTCAAGATTCGCGGCGATCCAGGTCGTGTATGCCTCAAACGTCGGGTTCTCCCAGGATTGACCACTGTCATTGATTCGCCGGTACCGCTGGGTGTCGGGAATCACCGCGATACTGAATGTCCCATTCGGCGCCATTGTGAGTTCGGCTCCCAACACCGGCAGGCAGGTTCCTGCGAAGAGAATCAGCATAGTTAAGATGCGGTAATACAAGTGATGTCGCAGCATGTCGTCTCCGTTCGCTAATTGCGTCGTCCGGAGACAGAATGATATCGCTCCAATTGCCCGGCGAGGAGCAACAACCGGACACCCGAAGCGGAACTCTGTCAGTAGCGAAACCGGCACGCAGAAGTCGTTTGTACACAAACAGGAGGACTCGATCGTGAGACTGCCATCCTTCGCTAGCGGGCTAGGTCTGAGTCTATGCGCCGTGTCAGCTGCGTTCCGGCCCGCACACACGATCGCAGAGGAACTCGAGGTTCGAATCGAGGTCGACACCGGTGTCAGAAAAGGGCGAATCAGCCCGTTCATTTTCGGGGCAGGAATCGACCATAAGACGAACCCTCTCCGTACACCGCGATATCCAGACAAGGTGGCGAGGCACATTGCCGAGTCGGGTCTGCGGATCGCGCGATATCCGGGCGGCTTTGTTTTCAACCGGAATGACCACCGCGGATCGTGGTCGAACTTCTACTGGCAGGATCACATCGGGAAGAACCCTGACCGGTCTCCGACCGAGGTGTATGACCTCGACACGTTTCTACAGCTCTGCGAGCGATTCCGCATCGAACCGCTGATGCAGATCAATTTCGTCGGTGAGCCGCGGGAGTCGGTGCAGGGCTATATTGAGTACCTGATCGGCGATGGCGACATTGACGGCGACGGCATCGACTGGGCCGCAAAGCGCAAAGCGAACGGCCGCGAGAAGCCGTATTCCATTACGTACTGGCAGCTCGGTAACGAGGTCCACAGTTACCCGCAGGGGTTCAAGGAAAACGCGGCTGGTGCAAAAGAGTACGCTGAGGCTCTTGGCCGGCTTGTCCCGTTGATTCGCAGGATGTCACCGGGGGCGAAGATTGTCGTTCCGTTTATCAACATCCAACGGCCTCGTTCGGAGGCGAAGCCGAAACCGGATTCGCCCGACATCAACTTCACGACCAGTCACGAATTTGCGGTCGCGTTCCTCGAGCATCTCGACGTGCGTGTCGACTATTTCGACTGGCACTTCTACGCGGCCAACGGCTGGAACGGGAAATACGACTATCTCGACACCGACGACGAGTGGAAACACCTCTACTGCTGGGGCACGAAATTTCGTGAGTGTCACGAAGTCATCACCCGTCTGATTCGCGACAAGTGCCGGCAGCAACCACTTCCGAAACTGATTGTTGGTGAGTGGTCCGGTGACTGGACGGGGGGCATCTTTCGCCAGCACTCAAACAGCTTTCGCGGTTCCCTCATGCGCACGATGGCGACCGGTGTCTACATGGCCGATCAGCTCATCTACATGACCAGGAAGAGCGTTCCAACAGAGAACATCCATGCCGCATTCTGGCACAGCTTCTGTAATGATGCTCAGGCGATGTTTTCAATCCAGACGACTCGCGAACAGGGCCTCGCGTACAAGGGAAAGAGCACTGACGAAGGCTATGGCTACCCGATGCCGATCTACTGGGTGTTTAAACTGCTCAGCGAACAGCGAGGCGACATTCTTGTCGAGAGTCACCTGCAAGGCGACAACCTGATTGCAGCGCCACAGCCGGGCCTGTACCGCGACCCCGGCTACACCTTCGAACGCGTCTCACACTGCGCATCGGTTTCTCAGAATGGAACCGGCGGCGAGCAGACACTGTACCTTGCTCTATTGAACAAAGACGCGAACCGTGCGGTCACGGTTCACCTCGATGTGCCCGGCATCGTGGCACCCGAAGCTGAAATCCGCGAAGTCGGAGCGGCCAGCTATCTTACGGAAAACTCAATTGCCCGTCCGAACGCAGTCAAACTGACGGAACCGCGAAAGCAACGCATTGCCGATGACTCCAGTCGGATGTCATATCAGCTCATGCCAAATACACTTGTCTTGTTGCGGCTTCCCGTCAGCGAGCTTAAGCAGACGAATCGTTGACGCTGGCCAGTCTGTGGAAGACTCCGGGCTGGAGAGGATCGGGCAATTGAACATGGACGTATTCACGAATGGCACGATTCGTGTGACCAGATTTCGCAATCTGAACAAATACGAGTGGGCTTGATAGAACTCCGTCGCAACTCAAACAGGTCCAGGCCAAATGCCAGCACACCTGCTGCCAATCTCACGCCGTCAGTTTCTGGCAGGATCAGCCGCGTCTGTTGCCGCGATCAGCCAGGCCCGATTCTCTGGCGATGACTCGAATGCAAACCCGGACTCCTGGGCCCTGCTGTCGGACACGCACCTTTTGTCAGAGAGTTCCATTACGCGGCACTATGCCAGGAACAAGGCTGCCATGGACAAGCGGGCGGGCGTTGTCGCTGAGAATTTCGGACGTGCTGCTCGCCAGGTGCATTCGCTGACAGAGAAACCGGCTGGGCTGATCCTGAACGGAGACTGTGTTCATGTCGGCGGAAAGGAAGAGTACGGTATCCTTGCCGAGAAGTTTGGGTTGATCAAAGAACTGCCGATCCATGTGACGATGGGCAATCACGATCATCGAAGTGACTTTGCCGGCGCCTTCGACCAGCAAACGAAACGCGGCAAACGCGTGCTGCTGGAGAATCGCCACGTGTCCGTATTGAATTCCCGGCATGCCAACTTTGTCCTGCTGGATTCGCTGACAATGGAGAACCCGGACAAGCCCGTCAAAGGGCCTGGAATTCTCGGGCCGGATCAGTTGGAGTGGTTCGAGTCGATCCTCGATGCTCTTTCCGGCAAGCCCGCAATCGTGATGTTCCATCACAATATTGATCCCAGCGATGAGTACCTGAAACGATCCGGAATGAAACAGGTCATCGTAAAAAGTGCGAGCCCGTTCAAAGGGCTGTCAGGCGGTCTTGAGGACTCCGACAGGCTGCTCGACCTGCTGGCGAAGAAGCCGCACGTCAAGGCAGTGGTCACGGGTCACATGCATCAGTTCCGTATTTTTAAATGGCGAAAACTCCACTTTGTCTCACTGCCGTCCGTTGGATACACGTTCCACACCGACGAACCGGTTGGCTGGCTGAGCATGCAACTCCGGCAGGATGGAGTCAACCTGGAACTGCAGACACTGGATACGCAACATCCCCGTCACCGAACTCAGGCGAATCTCGTCTGGAGTTGAGCTGAGGACTGCTGTGCGGAGCGATTCCACGAGACAGGCCACCTGTTTAATTCTCGCCTCACTCCTGACGATGGCTGGAGACAGTGGCAGCCACATTCGAGCGGCGGATCCCATTCCGATCGCTCACCGCGGGCTGCTGTGGCATGCTCCGGAAAATACTCTTCCGGCGTTTGCGGCCTGCCTCGAGCTGGGGATGGGGTTTGAGTTGGATGTCCGGACGACGAAAGACGGGCACCTCGTTGTTCTGCACGATGACAATGTAAAACGGACGACGGATGGACCGTCTCGGTCCGTTCGCGACATGACACTTGCAGAACTGAAACGGCTGGATGCCGGAAGCTGGTTTGACCATGCGTTCGCTGGAGAGCGCATTCCGACGCTGCAAGAGACTCTGGCGCTTGTCGCCCAACGGAAACGAGGACCGACAATCCTCGCGTTGAACGTGAAGCACGTCACACGTGGGGGTGAGGCAGAACTGGTCGGACTGGTCGAAAAGTACAAGCTGCTGAGCGAGTCGTTTGCCTTCGACCAGAGTAATGCGATGAGCCGGCGACTCAAGAAAGTGAATCCTGACTTCCGCATCGGTCAGAACGTGAACCGGAAAAGCATTGATGCTCGGCTTGAGGAAGGACTCTTGGATTGCTTTCTGCTGACGGCGACACCAACAGTGGAAGAAGTCACACGCCTGCGGATGCGTGGCAAGCAAGTACTGTTCAACTACGCGGGTTCTGGTGAAAGCCGCCGAAACAAAAACACCTGGAATCAAGCGGCTGCGGCAGGTATCGACGGCCTGCTGACTGATTTTCCTCTGGAATGTCGAATTGTCTGGCGGACTGCTGGTACGAGCGGAGTACAGGAAAGGTAAGCTGAACGACGCGCCGCTCCCGCAAACACAGCCTCCTTCAGTCGAAGCAAATCACAGCGAGAGACGCTGTTTTTCGACCACGGACTGGACTGGAAAGAATGAGATAATGAGATCGTTTCTGCTGTCTGCTATTGCCATCGTACTCACTCTTGTCGGCTCCGCGTCCGGAGATACACCGAAGTCACTCCGCCTGCGCGTGCTCACGTACAACATCCATCATGCTGAGGGGGTTGATCGGAAACTCGACCTGGAACGAATTGGACGAGTTATCAACGATGTCCGGCCGGATGTTGTCGCTTTGCAGGAAGTGGACCAGGGTGTCGAGCGAACGGATCGAGTCGATCAGCCAGCGGTGCTGTCCCGATTGACGAAGATGCACGTGGTATTTGGCGACAATATTCAGTTTGGTGGCGGCAAATACGGTAACGTGATTCTCTCGCGTTTTCCGATCAGCAGGTCCAGGAATCATCGGTTGCCAAACCGAGACAAGGGAGAACAGCGGGGAGCCCTTGAGGCCTCGATCGATGTGCCCGACTGGCCGCAGCCTCTCGTGTTCTTTGCAACTCACCTCGATCACCGCAAAGATGATCGGGAACGTCATGAATCGGCGCAGGCTATCAATTCCCTTGCAGCGAAACGTGCTGAGCACCCGACGCTTCTGGCAGGCGATCTGAATGATACAGCTGATAGTCGAACGCTTCGGGAATTCGCACGGTCCTGGACGCAGGCCAACGACAAGCCGCTATCGACCGTTCCAGTGAAAGAACCATCCCGGCAAATCGACTTTATCCTGTTCCGCTCAATGAACTGCTGGAAGAGCATCGAAGTCAAAGTATTGCCCGAGTCAGTCGCGTCCGATCATCGAGCCATGCTCGCTGTTCTCGAACTGCGGCCTGCAGAATCTGGTTCTGTATTAGAGTCCAGCCGTCGCTGATGACGTGCCGCCATTGCGGATTGGACACGGGAGATAGACTGCGAAAGGAGTACTGAATCACGAATACCGCATGGTCTGAATTGCGTTTGGGTTAAATGCAGTCGAGAAACGAGCTCATTGGCCGTTCGTCTGTAACATGTCGGGGGATTGCCGTGCGGTTTCCGGGAGAGTCTTGCCACGGTTGTACCCCCCGGGTGATCCTTCGGCAGTACGGCCCTTATTGTTGCGGATGCTTGGGGCTGCCTGCGCATCCACAAGTCGCTGTACGTAATCCGGCTGCAGACCAGCGCAGGCGATCATTGGCGGGTGTTGAACCATCGGGCGCGACCGTGTTGACGTCGGTTTTGACCGCCAGCAATTGCTTGATATTGTCGAGCTTCTTGTTCATCACCCCGTTTCGACCCAAATTCGTCGCTTTCTGGTTGACCGTGATCATCAATGGAGTCAACCCGGCGGAGTCGCGAGCGTCAATGGTGGTCGCCAGCCGCGGCAATCAGCGGTGAAATGTCATTGTTATCTGCTGCATTGAAGTCAGCTCCCGATTCCAGCAGGAGCCTCGCGAAATGAGGTCTCCCATGTCCGATTGCGATGTGCAGAGTGATTCCCCGCTGCCTGCAGGTGCTGCTCCGGCATGTCGAGCACAACTCCCGCCTTGATCGTTTTGCGATGGGCTGCCTCATCATCGAGAAGAGTTGTCATTCGTCATCTGTTTTCCGTTGTTTGTGGACAGCAAACAGCCGGTCACCGCGTCGAAGCAGCAGAACAGAATCTGCTGCCACAGCCGCGTACAGAACCGGTCCACCGAATGACGGGCCATCGCCAGCCAAGGCTGCTTTCCAGAGTTCGTTTTTAGCAACAACCTGGTATTCGGCTCCGACTTTCAACACGGTTGTGCCTCCGTCCTTGCCGAATAGATAGACATTCTCTCCGATGACGATGGGAGTCGCCCATATGCTGCCGGCCGTTCTCGTTGCGTAGTTTTCCTTACCGGTTTTCGCATCGAGGCAGTAAACAACGCCGGCTCGATTTACAAACCAGGCAAGTCCGTTGGCCGCAACTGGTGATCCGAACGACGAGGTTGCCTCTTCAGCCTGCCACAGCCAGTCGGCAGAGAATCCATCGTCGGCGTTGCCCGAGATTTGAATGACTCCATTGGAGTCAGCCGCTTTTCCGCCGCCGGATTCGCCGCGACCCGTAGTCGCTCCGATCAGGAATCGACCGGCGCCCATCGGGCACGGAGTCGGAGTTGAGTTTCCGGAAATCCTGTCGAAGTTCCACAGTCGTTTGCCTGTTCCAGGATCGAGGCCAGCGAGTTTTCCGATCCCGCTGAGCACCAGGTGGTGACCGACTCCCGCGGGTACCAGACGCGGGCTGGCCCAGGAGGTGACTCCCAATCCATTTGTCTTCCAGACTGTCTTGCCGCTCTTTTTCGACACGGCGAGAACGTACGATTTCTCGCTGCGTTCAATCCAGACGAAAACGTGCTTCTCATTCTGTTCGAGCGACGACGAGAGTCCATGGCGCGACGCGATTCCGCCGTAGTCAGCCACAAGATCGCGGTCCCATCGCTTCTTTCCGTCCGGTGTCAGTGCGAGAAGATTGCCTCCTTCGAACAGAGCAATCACGCCATCGCGATCGCATACGGGACTCGGGGCGGCCTTGCTGACATAAGTTGTGCTCTTTACCGGCGAGCTGTTTCTTGCGTCGATCTGCCAGAGCTTCTTTCCGGTCTTCAGATCGAATGCCTCGGCGTGAAAAGTGTCTTTCAGCGGACCGGAAACAGAAGTCACATAGATCTGGCCGTTGGAGACCACGGGACTCGACTGGCCGTAGCCAGCCAGCTTCTTCTGCCAGGCGATTCCTGATGCGACGGACCATTCGGTTGGAAAGTTCGCAACCTCGACAACTGGCTGGCCTCCGTTTTGAAACCCGGTCCAATCTGTGGCTCGGGACTCAAGACACAGAGCGACGGCGAGAGCAAACAGACCGGCGATTTCTGAAATCTGTTTCATGATGCATACTCCAGAAGAAAAACGGCGGCCGATGGAATCCGTTCCACATGAAGGCAGTTTGTCAGATAGGACCAATCTGTCTTCCGGCCGCCTGAGCTCATTCCTTATTTGGCGACGGTGATCACGTCCACTTCGGTGACCTTGCCGACGCTCATATTTCCGCCGCCGACCGAAACCAGCAACGCGTTTTTCCACGGTGCCATGCGGTGAAAGAATCGCGGATGGTCCAACTGGCCGGCGAGCTGCCAGCTGTTGCCGTCATTCGATAATCGCTGCAGTGAACCGGAAATTGTGGAGACGTAAAGTGAACCCGCACATGCGAACGCCGAGCTTCCAAACCCGTCCATCGACGAGCCCATCAGCGAGGGAGCTTCCAACCAGCAGTTCGAAGCCGGATCGTAAACGTCAACGCGAGTCGTCGGTCCACCCTGTATCTGCATTCCGCCGATGCAGTACAGCTTCCCGTTCAACGCACCGAGAGAAAGGGCACGCCGCTGAAATGGGGGAGTGGCAACTGCCTTCCACTTCAATCGCTCCTCGCTCAGATTGAGAGCCCACGCTGTCTTGTGCCAGACATTGTCCTTTCCCGTTCCCGGCATGTTCCAGCCGCCAGCGACGTAGAGCATATCGCCAAGCACAGCCGCATCGTGAGATGATCGCGGCTCAGGCAGAGGAGGCAGGTCTTCCCAATTGCGAGACTCAGGATCGAATCGGGCGACGCTCGTCTGAGACCGAAGATCCTGATCCGCGTCTTCTTCATTCATCGCTGTGAAGCCGCCAACTCGATACAGCTTTCCGCCGTGAGCCACCATAGCGAGTCCCTGGAGACGAGGCCCGTTGGCAAGCCTCTTCCATTTTTTCGGCTTCAAAAGGTTCAAGGTCCACAGATCGTTCGACTGTCCTTTGTTGTGATACGTATGAGAGGAACCGTAGTTGCCCCCATAAGCGTAGAAGGAATCTCCGACGATCGCTCCGCCGAAACTCGTGATGCCTTTCGGCAATTCCGGCAGACTGTGCTTCGCCGACTTCAAATCGGAGGGCACATTCTGCAGAGTGAGTGTGGAGTAATGGCGAATGGCCGAGTACGCCTCACCGTTGTGCTTGCCCGCCTTGTTCTCGATCAGTCGGGCCCGGATCGAATATGTTCCGGACATCGGCAGTCTGCACTGATAATTGCCGGCCTCATCGGTTGCGCCTGTCAGCTTGTCCTCGATGCCGGGCCCAACGGCGACGATTTCGCAGCCCGAGGAAGCTTCGCCATGCCAGGTGACGTGCAGCACTGTGCTGTCGCCGTCTCGCGACGGAGTGATTTCAAGCGGAAGCCGTTTTGCGTCCGAGATCTCGCGCCACGTGCCAGGCAAGGCGAATGGGTAGGCCTTGGCGTAGTAGTTCAGTAGCGACGCCTTGCCGCCCCGAGAAAACAGACCGTAGGTGTGATTGAGAATGACTGGACTCTGTTTTGCCCGGTCAGACAATGCTGCTTCAAGAGACTCCTCACCTTTCTTCAGTGAGAGTGGGGCAGGCTCACCTCGGTAATCGACCGACCAGACCTGAGCCTTCTCGACGCGACTGAGCAAATCCGGGTCATCGGGCTCGGCAGCCTCGCCAAAGTAGACGTAAACTTTTCCGTCCTGAGGTGAGGCCAGCAGCCACAGAAAGTGGGCATTGGCTGTCGCAGGGAACGACAGCACCGCCAGCATCAGACATGAGAGCGTTTTCATCTTATGACTCCTGATGATCGTCAGGTGAAACTGCATTGATTTCACTGAGCTTTTGGGGATTCCAGTTGATAATCCAGTTTGTTTTCGCCTTCGGATTTGATCTCCGCGATGAGTTCTGAATTTGTGTTGTAACGATGAGGGATCACGACAACGTTTGTGTCCACCTCCTTGTTGACGTCTCTGTCGCGCGCCGCTTCAAATTCATCCAAGTCTATCATCTGTGCAACGATCTTCACTCGCCAGGTCCCGGCCAGCGGACCGTCAATTTCGCTCAGTGAAAACGAACCATCGGCAATCGTTCCGACCGCATTCATTGCTCCATTCTTGCCCTCGCACAGGAAAACAATCTGTGCTCCAGAAAGTGGCTCACCATCCAGCGTCACGGTTCCGGTGACCGGATAGCGTGCTCCACGCGGATCATGACTTTCACTGCAGCCGGCTGCCACACCCAATCCACACACGCACAGAATCTTCGCAAGCAAACTCATTGTTTCTGCCTCCATGCTCAGAACGAAGATTCGCGGCCATGGCGAGTTGCCAGTGCTCTGAGGGCTCCCGCATCGGTACTTTCTGCCACAAATCGGGCAGAACCATCTGCGATGAGAAAGTGAGCTCCGCCTGCATGATCACTACGCCACATCAATCGGTTCGCAGCTGTATTGGTGTTGAAGTCACCAGTCATGTGGCCGAGAGAAACTCCTGGATAACCCGGTGCCCAGCGATGGCTACCCCAGCGAATTTGCCCGGCAAGAGGCGGACAACTGAAGCCAGACCAGAGATAGTCGCGGAGCTGCATATTGAACTCCCCGCACATGATCGTGTTGGAAGTGCCGTCTTTGACGTCGCGAAACCTGACAGGCTGAGGGCGAGAAAAGCCTCCATATCCGTCGAACAGGCCATCGGAGAGAAAAGCGCTGGACCCCATCGAACAGCCGTAGCTGGATACGTTTCCCGGCTCGTTACACGCCGCTTCCGGTATGTCGCGTTTCATTTCCATTTCCGGGCAGATATAGATCGGCACCAGAGCATTAATGGCATCGGCGTTGTCGGGATGGGTGTAGTACTGGTTGAAGTCGTAGAGATTCTGAAGATTCTCCTGATCGGCAAACGGGAGGATCGCGAGGATCGCGATCACAACCAGCAGTTCAATCAAAGTAAAACCAGAGCGACGACGTTTCATGGTCGCACCTTCCCTTCAGGATAGAAACCAGAATAGATGACTGGCTGGCTGAGGCTGGCAGGAAGCTGGCGAGCTGGCTTTCAGAAAGACAGGAACACCCTGTCAATTGGGAGAGTCATTTTGCGGCATAGCATCCGTGCCTGCCGCGGCGGGTAAGTTCAAACTCAGCAATATATTAGTCGTTGGAAGACCATCAGAGAGCGGCCGGACAGATGCGTAAGATGCCGACCGCCCTCTGACAGTACTGGAGGCTGGGTATAAACCGTTGCTGCGACTTCGCGAAATCCGCTGACATGTACTGGCGATAATCGATACCGCCGCAATGACTATGGCTACCGCCGCAAAGACAGCAAGGTGAAGGACGATCAATTCAAGGCTCCCCATCAGGCTACTTCTCCTGTAGCGCGATCGGATTCCGTTTTTGGCAAGAGTGCCTTTTCTTTAAGTCGAGCGAGTTGTTTTCGGCAGAGCGAGGCTCTCCGCACGTCTTGAGTTCCGTCAAAGATCGACATCAGTCGTTCGACACAACATTCACAGGAAATCTGACGAAGCTGGCTTTCTTCGAACGATCGAATCAGGCGCCAGGCTTGCTGAGGCCGACCAGCTTTCAGCAAAGTTGACGCAAACGACACTCGGTAGCTCACCACATCCGGAGCGAGGCTGATTGCATGCTGAGCCGCAATCTCGATCCGTGAAAACGGGCACCCAATGTGCCCCATGAAGTAGCTGAGTAAGAACCAGGCTTGAGCTTCATCGGGGAATTCATGAACTGCGCGACGACAAATAATCCAGGCACATTGAGGACTGTCCAGGTCTCCAAGGAGTTCAGCGGACCGAAGTCGAATTGCACATGATGCGCCGTTTCTGGATCCGGCGTTCCGAATCATGAGCTTCGCCAGATCAGCTTCGCCGGCCTGAAGGCAGCACTCACCAAGTACAAGCTCAGCCTCGGCACTGAGCGGGTGCAGCGTCTGGGCTGTTTCCAGGAAATGTCGTCCCTGAATCCCAAAGCCGATATCTGCCAGAGCTAGTCCAGCAGCCTGCCACTCACCCGATCGGGTCAGTCCGGCCTCTGCCGACTCAATGACTTCTGCCAGTTGTCCTGATAAACGGGCCAAAGAAAATCGCTGCCGAAATCGACTACGGTGTTGAGGCTCAGTCATTCGGAATCGATCTATGTGTTGGAATCTGAGTAATTTACATTCGGAAACTTATGCCAAATGAATCCCCGTTTCACTTGATACTGAGATTCAGTGTCAATATGATAGCTCGGATTGGGCGGAATTTCAACCTGTCAATTCCGGAAAATGCAAATGATTCGCAATTCAGTGAGCTTCAAATGACTCAGGACTCCAACGCGGCCGGCGACAAAAAACAGATCGAGACTCCACGCGTGCGGACCTTCGTTACTGAAGAACTCTTTCAAGGCGAAGGGGAAATCCTGATCGACCACCACGGTGAGCAATACCGCCTCAGTATCACGAAAAATGACAAGCTGATCCTGACAAAATAGCCGTCCGTTCAGGCACAAGTTAGTAGCGATCGAGAGTTATCAGCGATCGAGAATTGTATTCAAAAAGGAACAGGTCATGGCTGAACACGCGATGCAGCAGCATCATGAATCGGCTCGGAATGCGTATGAGACGGGGCGATTGCGTGTTGCGATGAGCATCATTCAGGAGTGTCTTCATGCAGACTCTGATGATGGCCGCGCTTGGGAACTCTCCGGGCTGGTTCATTATTCCAGTGGGCGCTACCGGCAAGCCGTGTCTTCTCTGGAGCGTGCTCAGTGTCTGGTACCGTTGCGGCCTGCCGGGAAAGTCTGTCTCGGGCATGCCTATGGCAAAACGGGACTGTGCGATGTGTCTCGAGACGCTCTCCTGGAACTGATCGAGGATCCGACACTTTCAGTGCCACTCCTGTTGCAGGTTGGAATTGGTTTGAACGCGGTTGATCGCCCCGACCTGGCGATGAGTGTCTGCCGGAAAATTCTGGATGAGGATGATCAGGTTGCTCAGGCGTACTACGACCTCGGTTTCTACGCGAGCGAGTGTGGTTATTCGGCTGGAGCCGTCGAGTTCTTCGCGCGGAAGGCGATCTCGCTGAATCCGCACAGCGTTCAGTATCGAGTTGGGCTGACTGGGCTGCTTTATGAGAACGGCCAGCTCGACGATGCTTATGAACTAATTGAAGAATTCAGCAACGATGACATCGGTACTGTTAATTGCGTCTGTTGTCTTCGTCGCTTGAGCAATCTCTATAAGTGATCTTCTGATTACCGTCGGGTGGTGCTGTGTCAGCAAAGATTGCTGCAGCTGGGATCGACCAATGAGGAATCGGGTCATCCGTAAGAGGTCTGATCATGCAGCTCGTTCTGTTTCATCTGGCACTGTTTGCGGCCGTCGCCATCGCGACGGCGATCTTTCGTAGTACAGTTCTGTTCACTGCGTATCTGGTTAAAAAACTTCAAGTCGTGTTTATGACCCAGAGGAATCTCGCGGAACGAACTGAAGGCTCATTCTCAGCGGTGCCTTCTCAACAGGGCCGAGGCTGCTCCGTATCGGGGCACACACTACCTGCCGACAACTTCCTTCAGCTTTGTGAAAAAACACGCTGAAGATTTCATTCTACTCAACAATTCGCAGCCAGCCTCAGCCAGCCAGCCAGCGAACCAGCGAAAGGAACAGCAAACCAATGGCTGAGCCAACTTCCGAATTCTCGCCCGTAGAGGGCGAACACGCCGTAACAGTGCCCTCTGGCAATGTTAACCACCCAGACCTTGTTGGTGTTCGAGGACTTCTGATTTCCGCTTCTGGTGAGAATTCGATGACCATCGTGCAATTCGATGGAAAGAACGGCGAGACACTTATCTCGGCATTTGATCTGGTTCCTCTCGAGGAGTGTGAAACCTCGGCTTCGCCGGTAACTGGTAGTGGAGATAAGGTTGGCGGCATCGGCATCTACTACGGAACAGAGACTGGAAATACTCAGGACGCCGGAGAGAAGATTCGAGATTTGCTCAGCGATTGCAGTGTTACCGCCTGTGCTGACATCGCCGACTGCCCTGTGACAGATCTGCTGAAGCATGACATTCTGATCCTGGGCAATTCGACCTGGAACATCGGTGATATTCAGTTCAACTGGGAAGATAAGCTCGAAGAAATCGCCGCACAGGATTACGCGGGAATCAAGGTTGCGATGTTCGGACTAGGAGACGCCGCCGGTTATCCGGACACGTTTGTGGACGGTCTGGGGATTCTTTGGGGCTGTATGAAAGACAAAGGAGCCGCACTGGTCGGGCTCTGGCCGACTGAGGGCTATGACTTCGATGATTCGAAAGGCCTGACTGAAGACCGTGAGAATTTCCTCGGCCTAGTTCTCGATGAAGACAACGAATCAATGCTCACCGAAGAACGAATCAGTGAGTGGGTGGCTCAAATTCGCAACGAGCTGAAACTCCCCGAGGCTGCCGCTGTATGAGCAACGTCAAAGAATACCTCCACTCTGCACCTGCAGATGACCTGTATCTGGCCGCGCGACTGCTTCTCAATGATGGCTGTCTGATAAAGGTCATCGAACTCATCGAATTCGGACTCGAGTGCGATCCGGACTGTGCTCGACTGAGAAAACTGAAATATGAAGCAATTCAGTTGAACACAGAACCGAATGCAATACCCCTTTGATCCCGGGATTTACAACCGGAATACCTCAACTTATGGAGAAAACAATGCTGCGTGTTTTATTGACTGCTGTACTCATCTCAGGGATCTCGTCGACTGCGCCGGCCGATGGCGTTGTGAATGTCTATTCGGCGAGGCACTACGATACCGACGATACGATTTACAAAGACTTCGAAAAGAAGGCCGGAATCAAGGTCAACATTATTGAGGGCAACTCGGATGCGCTGCTTGCACGGCTGAATCGGGAAGGTCGTCGCAGCCCGGCCGACGTATTTATTACTGTCGACGCAGGGCGACTTTACCAGGCCGAGAAGCAGGGTGTCTTTCAGGGTGTCTCAACGGACACATTGAAAAAGCGAGTGCCCGCCAATCTTCGTCACCCGAAGGGCCTGTGGTTCGGTCTGACCAAGCGAGCTCGAATTATTCTGCGCTCAAAATCGCGAGTCAAAGAAGGTGAGATCAGCAGCTACGAAGACCTTGCCAAGCCCGAGTGGAAAGGCCGCGTGCTGATTCGTAGCAGCAGCAACGTTTACAACCAGTCGCTCGTCGGCTCGCTGATCGAAGCTCACGGTGAAAAAGGCGCAGCAGCTTGGTGTAAAGGCATCGTCGCAAACATGGCCCGCAAGCCTCAGGGCGGAGACCGCGACCAGATCAAAGGTGTGGCCGCTGGCGAAGCCGACGTCGCCGTGGCCAACTCGTACTACTACGCGAGGATGCTGAGCGGAACCCCCGAAGAGAAAGCGGCTGCTGCGAAGGTTGCTGTTGTGTTCCCGAATCAGAAAGGTCGAGGCACACACGTGAACTTGTCAGGCGTTGGCGTCTGTGCGAACGCTCCGAACAAAGAAAACGCCATCAAGTTCATCGAGTTCCTGACCAGCAGCGCGGCTCAGAAAGTGTTCGCGGCGGGCAACAATGAATACCCCGTCGTGAAAGGTGTGGAGAGCGTGCCCGTGCTCAGGAGCTTTGGCGGGTTCAAAGAAGATTCAGTCAACGCTGCGGCGTTTGGGAACAACAATCCAAAAGCCATTCAGATTATGGATCGAGCCGGTTGGCGATAACATTCGTCTTGTGATGACGACTGGTTCGAGTGCGGACACCGTCCCAAGCGGTGTCCGCGTTTTTCACAAATTGGCAAGTCAGCCAAACAGAATCGAGTATGCGGCAGATCCACGTATGAATTCAGCAGGAAGATTGTTCTGGCCGTTGATTTGCTGGCTGATCACTGCTGCGCTGGCGGTACCCCTAGTCGCCGTTCTGTGGAGCGTAACGCGAGATTCTGAGGGAGTCTGGCAGCACCTTGCTGAGACCGTCCTGACAGGCTATGTCAAAAATACGCTGATCCTGGCCGCGGGAGTTGGTGTCGGCACGGCTTTGATTGGCGTCACCTGTGCCTGGCTGCTGACGTATCATTCCTTCCCGCTGGCTGGAGTTTTTCGATGGTCGCTGCTGCTGCCGCTGGCCATTCCGACATACCTGACGGCGTACGCTCTGACAGATCTCTTTCAGTTCAGCGGTCCGATTCAATCTTGGATCCGCGATACCACCGGATGGGGCCGCGACGACTACTGGTTTCCCGAAGTACGGTCCCTCACCGGTGCCATTGGCATCCTGACGCTTGGACTGTTTCCGTACGTTTTCCTGGCGGCCCGAACGGGATTCGCCAGTCAGTCGGCCTCTGTGGTTGAGGCAGGTCGGACGCTCGGAGCCGGCTCGTGGCAGATTTTTTTCCGAATTGCCCTTCCGCTGGCGAGGCCCTCGGTTTTCGCGGGGCTGGCTCTCGTACTGATGGAGACTCTGGCCGAATTTGGTACCGTCGATTACTGCGCTGTCGATACATTTTCGACGGGAATCTATCGAACCTGGATGAGTCGAGGTTCGCTGACTGCTGCGTCTCAGCTTTCCGCATGTCTGTTGAGCGTTGCGGGACTGCTTTACGCGGCCGAGTTTCTTTCTCGACGGTCGGCTAGGTTTCACCACGCGACGCAACGGACTCAGCCGCTTCCGCGAACAACGCTGTCCGGGCTGAAAAAGTGGATTGCGACCGGAGTCTGCGCAATTCCTGTTCTGGTGGGTTTTGCTCTTCCGGTGGCACGGTTTATCCAGCTGACGATCAAAGCCGGAGACGAGCGGGCGATGGAACTTGTCTGGGAACTCGGAGAGAACAGCCTGCTGGTCGCTTCGATCGCAGCCGGTATGACGGTGACAACGGGTATGTTTCTTGCCTATGTGCGGCGTGGTTCACAATCACGCATCACTCGAGCCGCCGTGCAGGGAGCCGGCCTTGGTTATGCGATTCCGGGAGGTGTCATTGCCATCGGAATTCTGGGGCCGCTCTGGTGGCTTGAGGATGGCATTCTGGCGTTTCTTGAAACACGAACGGATTGGGATTTCGGTCTTTTCCTGAGCGGGACAATCGTTGCAGTTCTCATCGGATACCAGGTTCGATTCCTCGCTCTCCCGTTGAACGTCATCGGCGCTGGTTTTGCGCGGATACGACCAACGGTTGATGACGCCGCAAGAAATCTCGGCGCATCCCGCTTCGGTCTGCTGTGGCGAGTCCATCTGCCTCTGCTGCGAGGGAGTCTGCTGTCCGCAGCTCTACTTGTTTTCGTGGACGTTCTCAAAGAGTTGCCGGCAACCCTCATTCTTCGCCCCTTCAACTTCGACACACTCGCAGTTCGAGTTCACAACCTGGCGGCCGATGAAAGACTTTCCGAAGCCTCAACGTGTGCGCTGGCCATCATCGCCACCGGACTGGTCCCCGTCGCGTTACTCGCTTCTCGAAATCTGAATCCGGTACCGTCTCAATCGACAGTCCAGCAGCCTTTAACAGTGCAGAATTCCAACCGTGAATCCAGATGAAGTGGGTCACGTTTGAATACTGGCGACACTGGGTGGCCGCAGTGTGATTGGGTCGTAATTTCTCCGTCGTGTTTTGCCGATGATACGGGAGCAGCTAAAGTCGCCCCATCACCAATCTGAATCAGATGACGTTCAAATGACGGCTGATTACATCATGGCAACAATCCTCCGGAAACAGTCTAGGTAAGTGAAAGACGATGAATCCCTCCGGTCTCACTGTTGAGTATCTCACCCGCCGCTATGGCCAGACCGAGGCAGTGCGGGATGTGTCGCTCACGATTTCTCCTGGCGAAATCCACTGCCTGCTGGGAGCATCCGGCAGTGGAAAGTCCACTCTTCTGAGAATCATCGCTGGGCTGGAACGGCAGTGCTCCGGTGTGGTCCGTATCGGCGAAGAGGTCGTTTCCGATGGCCGCGTACATCAGCTTGCGGAGCGGCGAGCTGTCGGCCTGGTGTTCCAGGATTTTGCGCTGTTTCCTCATCTGAACGCTCTGCAAAACGTTTTGTTTGGTATGCCGAAACGTCGCAGCTCCGAGAGCATAAAGAAAGCACAGAATCTTCTTGTCGATGTTGGCCTCGGCGATCGAATCGCCGCGATGCCTCATACGATGAGTGGTGGTGAGCAGCAACGAGTCGCGCTGGCCCGCGCGATGGCGAGGACTCCTCAGATTATGCTCCTCGACGAGCCATTTTCGGGGCTTGATGTTCAGCTGCGGACAGACGTTCGAGAAACGACGTTGCGACTGCTGCGGTCTGCGGGTATCGCAACGCTACTGGTGACTCACGATCCGTCCGAAGCGATCTCGTGTGCAGATCGGATTAGCGTCATGCAGGTCGGCAGGATTACGCAGACGGCCACGCCGAGCGAGGTCTATCGAGAACCAGTCGACAGTCAGACCGCAGAGATTTTCGGCATGGTGAATCGTCTCCCGGTACGTCGGGAGGAGGGGCGAGCGATGACGCCGCTAGGAGTATGGGCGAGCCCGCTGGCTGATGACGCAACAGAAGTTCTTTGCCGACCGGAACAACTGAGATTGCGGCCGGCGAGTGCCGAAAAATCCGAACGTGAGTTTGAAGTGAAGGGGGTTTCTCTCGAAGGGGCAACGGTTGTCTATCTACTGAAAGCTCAAGATGGTCTCGAACTGACTGCTCGCACACTTGCCTCAGAGATAATTGAAACTGATCGCGTCCATGTATCGCTCCGTACCCATCTCGATTCGTGACCT
>JACLAC010000707.1_pt1 | contig 26599 bp, 23 predicted proteins | sample 8027881 | NCBI WGS metagenome assembly JACLAC01 (sample SAMN15725517, study PRJNA655200) | protist metagenome | isolation source: fluorescence activated cell sorting (FACS) single amplified genomes of... | place: Spain: Blaines Bay Microbial Observatory, Mediterranean Sea | collected 2016-01-19 | reverse complement strand
TATATACTGATTGCTTCTAATCTCAGGGAGCTTTTCTCCTAAAAAGAATCGAGTGGAAAGCTAAAACGAAAAAAGCCAATCCACTGGATTGGCTTTTTCTGTAAATAATCAAAGATTGAGATTATTATTCTTAGTCCTGCGCACATTCTGCATTTGCAGCGATGTCATCAGCAGTTACAGGAACAACCTCGGTATTTGTATTTTGGGCGACGAGATCAACAACCTCGACACCAACACAGTATACTTCACCATCGGTACAAGGTTCACAAGGAACACCAAATCCAGCGACTAATCCACAGATATCATCAGCTGATTCAACTTCGATTAAGTCTGCAATGATATTCACAAGGTCACGTGCGTCCAAGTTTCCACGAAGTTCACCACCACCGAAGTAAGAGCCATCTGCAGCAAACATTCCAGATACGCTTAGGTCATAGATTGTTGCAGTGAAGCCCATAAGAGTAAGAGTGAGATCTCCTTCTGGGATTTCAAAATATGGTGAATCAGAGAAGTCTGCAGCTGGAAAGTCATCTAAGGTTTCTGAGCACATGTCTTGGTCGTAAACGCCTTCAATAGAGATAGCTCCACGAACCTCGAGTGCATCGCCAGAATCATCGAGAATACCAATGAGAATATTGTTTGAGAACGCATCACCAAGTAGAGCACCAACACCAGCTGGTTTTACAAACGTACCTGAAGAGATGTCGACAGCGTAGGTATTTCCAGCAATTGAACCGGAAAGAGCACTTCCGAGATCAGAAGTCGTGAAAGCAATATCAGCGGGAGACTCCGGATGGCAATAGCTCAATGAAGCTGTATATCCAGTTGAAGGAGCCAATGCAGCATCAGGAGTAAAAGTGATAGTTGAGCCATCGACAGAAGATGTACCAGATACGGCGGCACCAGAAGCATCTACCAAGCTGAGAACAGCTGTTGTATCTTCTTCATTTAGTTCAAAGACGATGTCATTTAAGATGTAGAAGTCAGCAGCACCAGAAGCAGGATTAGTTTCATCAATCACTGTCTCACAAGCAGCTTCTTCGACTGTTTCTTCTGTTGTATCTTTGTCTCCACAGGCTAGAAAAGAGCCGGCAAGCAAACCAAAAATCATGTTTTCCTCCAAGGATAGTTATTTGTTTTTATGTTTCAGTCTGGATAGAAGATACCTCTAGAAAGAGAGAAAGTCAACTATTGACCAAAGTCCAACAGTAAATACCATATTCTTGGGAGAAAGTCTAGCTCGCTCCTAGTTTTGTTTTCAGATCTTTAAGGATGGCTTCTAGGAGTTTTGATTCTTCATCAGAGCGATTGTTTGTTGTTTTTTCTTTTAGCATTTCTAGGACACCGATATGATGTCTAGCGAGAGGAAGATTTTTTATTTTTGCATGTACCTCTGGATCTTTCTCTTCTCCAAGACCAACAAGAGCGCCTTGGGCCAATTGAATGATAAAAGTTCGTAAATCAATTTTTGGGATATTCATGGATGACCTCTTTGAGTTTCGTGTTTGAATGTGATAGTTATCTACGAGCGTTCTAATGTTTCGGAACATTAAATAGGCTCAGCTCAAAAAAAGACAAGGGATAACGTGACAGCATTATTTTGGATAGCCACCTTCTTTTCCTCAATTTGTTTCGCTCAGACAGCACAAGAAGCATATGATAAGGGACAAAAATATGCCAAAAGAGGCTATTATACGAAGGCGATGGAGCAGTTTAATATCGTTCGTAATTATTATCGCGATGATCCTTTGGCGGAGATGGCCGAATTAGCGATCGCAGATATGTATTTTAAAAAAGCGGAATGGGATCTTGCAAGATATTCTTATGATGATTTTCGTCGTCGCTATCCTCGTCATGAAAAAGTTGATTATGTCACGTATCAAATTGGCTTGTCTTCTTATAAAAAGGCTCCAAAATTTGCTGGACGTGATCAAAAATGGACGCAACAGACGATTGGTATTTGGCAGGGATTTGAAAATCAATATCCAAATTCTGAATACTTATCTGATGTTCAAGAAAAAAGAGAAGAGTGTATAGAGCGTTTAGCGAAGAAAGAATTGCAAATTGCCGAATTTTATGCTCGCCGAAAAGCTTGGGAATCGGTACGACGTCGAGCTGAAGGATTAATTCAAGATTATCCAGAATCAAAATATCTTGGGGAAGGGTATGCTCTTTTGGTTGTGGCTTATGTTGGGTTAGATGACATGGAAGCGGCTTCTGTTGCTTTGGAGCGTTTGGCTCTAACAGATCCAGCTACGGCTGAAAAATTACAGCAAAAATATCTTAAATAAGACAGTTTATGACCTAATAATTTGGATGAATTCAGTTATATTGTTCATATGAATAGGTATTCGAAACAAAAACGAAAAAAATGGATTCCGCCAGCGATGACCGCTGAATATCTACGAGAGGCAACGACGCAGTATTTAGAGCGATATATGCCCTCTGAGTTTCAGTTAAAACAAGTACTATGGCGTAAAATTGACAAGAACATACATCTTAGGGGTTCTGGTAATCGTTCGGAGTATGGAGCCATGATTATGGAAGAATTACGTTATCGAAAAGAGATAGGAGCATTGGATGATCAACGATTTGCAGCTGCGTGGGTTGAATCTTTGCATACGAAAGGAAAATCAAAGATCCAAATTCGAGTGAAATTACAGCAAAAAGGCATCGATAGGTGTATTATTAACAAAGCGTTGATTCCTCTGGATGATGAAGAGCAAGATTTTGCTTTTGAGGCTGCTGTTCGATATGCTCGAAAAAGACGTTTCGGACCATTTCAGGTTGATCCACAAAAGAGGAAAGAGCGCTACAAAAAAGATGTTGCAGCAATGATGCGAGCTGGACACTCATATGAAAACATCAAAAAGATTATGGCTTGTGAGAGTCTTGAGGATATATTTAGATTGGACGAAAACCTGAGATTTTAATGATATCTGTACATGATTTTGCAGAAAGATTAGTGTTTGGAGACAAACTAACCGACAAGCTATTTCATCCTGAGAAGATTAATTTTCAGTCGTTTTCTGCCGTTTCTACACCAGACAGTCCCGGAAGACCTGTTAATTTACTTTTTTCTAAGGAGAGATTGGCTTTTCCTAAAGATTTTACTTCGCCATTTTCTCGAGGATTAGCCTTACAGTTTTTCGCCAACCATGAGTTACTTGCAATCGAGTTAATGGCTTTGTGTTTACTACGATTTCCCGATGCTCCAATTAATTTTCAGCGTGGAATTGTTCATATTATTTCGGAAGAGCAAGAGCATTTGCGATTATATTTAGAAAGATCAAAACAGCTTGGGGTTGAGGCAGGAGCTGTTCCTGTTAATTCTTTTTTTTGGAATTGTTTGGCAAAAATGCATGATCCGATGGATTTCGTGATTGGAATGGGGCTTACCTTTGAGCAGGCTAACTTAGATCATTGTCTGTATTATGGTCGCTTGTTTGAAGCTGTAGATGATCATGATACGGCTCATATCATCAAACGGGTTTATCGCGATGAGATTCGTCATGTCAAGCATGGATTGCATTGGTTTCGTAAGTGGAAACCTCCAGAAGAAGCTGATTTCTTCGTTCATGAAAAATCTCTGAAGTTGCCACTTTCGCCGATGCGCGCAAAGGGCCTCATTTTTGATGTAAAAGGTCGTAAAGAGATTGGATTTGAAGATAAATATATTCAAAAACTACAGGTCTATTCTTTATCAAAAGGACGTCCTTCCAATGTTTATCTTTTCCGTCCAAACTGTGAATTGGATCAAATAGGCCAAGAACCAAAGAAGATCGCGAAAGAAATAGAGAGTTTTCTTTCCCCACTGATGTTGTTTTTAGCCCAGAAAGACGATATAGTTGTTTCCCAGCGCTTACCTCTTTCTCAATTGCAGGAGTTTCAGAAAGTTGGGATCTTTCTTCCTCAATTTGTGAATACTCTTAATGAGTTAGATGGTCGATTCTTAGGAGAGTTTCGCCCTTGGGGTTGGTCTCCAAAGATCGCAGAAGAATTACATAAAGAGTTTCCAACACAGCATCGAAAATTATATGGAAAAGCGTGGGGAGCTGAATGCTTACAGGCTTTTTTACAAGCGAATAGTGAGGATTTTCTTTGTCCATTAGAGACGGTGGGTCGCGTATGCTACAGTATAGATGAAATGAACAAACAGGGAGAGGTATTTCGAGGATTAGGATATGAAGAGCATATTATAAAAGCTAATTTTGGAACAGCAGGACGAAATTCTAGAAGAAGTTCTTTTCCATATGATGAAGATATGATTCTATGGGCTAGCAAGATATTAAGACGACAAAAATGTATCGTTTTAGAGCCGCGACTAGATCGTCTTATTGATTATTCTATTCAAATCCAAGTATATCCAAATCAAACGAAGAAAATTGCTGTGGGGCGTTTTACGACTTCAGAGAAAGGACAATATCTTGGACATCATCTAGGAGCTTTTCATCGAAATTTAGATCGAGAGCTACTTCGATTTCTACAAGGAAATGGCAAAGATAAATATCGTTTCCGCCGGATTAATACTTCTGTTGCTCAATTGATTGGGCGGAGATTGCAAACAGAAGGGTTTCAAGGTCCAGCTGGAATTGATGCTCTTATTTATAGAGATTCATATGAAAAACTGAGGATTAGACCCATAGTAGAGGTGAATCCAAGAATGACAATGGGGCGTATAGCCTTTGAGGTCGGAAAATATGTACATCCTCAAAGTACTGGTACATTTTCAATATTACCAACGAAGAGGGTAACGTGGAGAGAGATCAAGCGAGAAAAAGGACGGTGGAGAGAAGGAGTCATTCCACTAACGAATCCGGAAAATTCAGTGGTCGCTATTTTAGATCTGAAAAATTAATTGATCAAATCGTTAATAAAAAAGTATTATGATGATCAGTCAGCATTATTCTTCCATCCATTAAGTGAATGGCATTAAGAAAATCTAACTGATGCTCTTCCGTTAAGGACTCTAAAGCATCTACGGTTTCATCGTGTGGATTTAATACATAGAGGCGGCAGTTACCGTCGTTTGTTTGGTGTAGTAGTAAAAATTGATCATCTTCACAGGAACAAACTCGTAGCAGATCGTCAGGACTTGAAAAAGCTAAGTCAGGAGTTGTCCAAGAGATAGTCTGTTTTTTAGGTGTCCAAACGCCTATTTTTACGCCGTTCTCTTGCTTATTCCAGATCATTAATTTATCAGATTGTAGAGGGAATAGACCATCGACACTCTTTTTTTGTAAGGTATCGAATGAATTGAGAGTTTCTTTACGAGGATCAAAAGATAAGGCGCCACATCCACTCGTGGACACAGATGGACCGGTGATTAAGACTTCTCCGTGATAGTTGTGCAATACAACCTTTTCAAGTTGAAGATCTAAAGATGCAGAACGAACCCAAGTTTTCGCGCGTCGATCCCACACTTCAACAAAAGAATCAGAATGAGAAGGAGATTCTCCACCAATAATAATGATTCTTCCGCGGAAATTAATGGAGGATAGATTTTCCCTTCCTATTAGGAGTGGAGACAAGGTCTCCCACGTATTTTTATGAGGGTTGTAACAAATCGTTGAGTCTGAGAAGCGTTCTAGTTTATCATTGACTACAATTGTTCCACCGATCACGATGATAGAATTATCCCACATAACAACAGCAGTATGGCGATGACGAGGGAAGGGCATGTCAGGTAAGCTTTCCCATCTCTTCTCTTGAATATTCCAACGAGAAGCTTTTTTCAATGGATTCCCATGGGAATTCAGTCCTCCCAAGACGATTACATCTCCATTTGGACAGTTCGTGATACTGGCTTCTCGACTTGTAAATGGTTTTCCGGAGTAGTTACTCCAAACTACACTCCATAGAGGACTATGCTTAAGTTGTAATAACCATCGTTTGGTTCTTTTGTATGCTGGTTCTTGTAGCGAAGAGGTCGTAAGCCATTCGTTACTCAATTCAACTGTCTTCGATAACCCAAGTAACTCTTTTGCAGGCTCTAAAACCAAAGGAACAGCTTCTAAACCTGAAATTTCCAGCGCTTCCGAAAACCATAGGAGTAGAAAATCTTGAGTTTCATCGTCATCATTATTGAGACGTCTCTTGCAGCAATAGTACAGCCAATATAAGAGAGATGAATTAGGCGGTGGTGGATAGTGATCAAGAACATCTCGAAAGATGTTGAGCGCCATTTTGTGGTCTTGAGTCGCAATTGCATCATGTGCTAGTGAAATTGCTAGGGAACGAGCCCAAGCAACCATTCGCTTCATACACTTATTGAGCCAAGCAGAGAAGTCAGTTTGCTCTTCCGAGAAGGTCTCGGTCTGATTTTCGCGGGAATAAACCGTATCTTTGAGATATTTTTCTTCCACAGAGTTTGAAAGTATGGAGCGAAAGATACCCTCTTGCTGTGAGGGAAAAATCTCTAAAATAAATCCTTCGGGTTTACCTTGAAAGAAACTTTCAACTTTTGAGATTCGTCTTGTACTATCTCGAGTAAAGATGATGGTCACTAGAGGACCAAATGTAAGATTAGTATTGTGCGGCATAGATCTTATGGTTTTATATAATATTGTAATTAATATATAGTTCGAAAAAAGTTAATTTTTTTTTTATGACTAGCTTAAAATATCTTTTTACGTGAAAAATTGTCATAAAAATACAAAAAATGTATAGATAAAGTGGAGACAGAATGATTTCTAAAAGAAAAATATCTCGATTCCAAGAAAATAAAGTCTATGTGATCTTAGATATGAATAGTAATTGGGAGTTTGTTTTATCTCAGATCCCCTTTGAAATGTGTAGCTTCGTCCAGCTTCGAGATAAATCCGCATCGGATCAACAGATGCTTAGTTGGGCAAGAGATATCCTGAAAATACTTCCATCAAAAGATAAATTAATTATTAATGATAGAGTTGGAATCGCTCAACAGCTAGGACTTGGTGTTCATTTAGGAATGGAGGATATGAAACCAGATGCCGCACGAACTATCGTTGGAGATGACGTTCCAATTGGTTTGACCATTCATAATCAGATTGAGTTAGCACAAAAATATAAAGAGTATATTGATTATGTAGGAGTCGGTCCAATCTTTCCAACCCAAACCAAACACGATGCTAAAACCGTGTTGGGAGTTAGTTCGTTGAGATTGATTCGACAGAAAATGAAGATTCCTATTGTAGCAATAGGAGGTATCGATGTTCAGAATTGCCAAGAAGTTTGGAGAACAGGAGTAGAACAGCTAGCTGTTTGTTCTGCCGTGATGAAGGCTAAAGATCCAAGACAAGCTGTTTTGAGATTGAGTAATAGCTAATTCCATGATAGTTTTCTTCTTCATCCAAAAAGAGAGGAAATAATGACTGGAAAACTAGTTGGACGCAGAGCATTGGTTTGTGGAGCATCAGCAGGAATTGGCAGAGCGACAGCTATTGCATTGGCAGAAGAGGGTGCTGAGCTAATTTTATTGGCGAGAAGAGGAGAGCGCTTACAGAGTGTAAAAGAGGAAATTGAAACCAATGGTGGTTCGGCAATTGTTTTGATTGGGGATTTAGATCAGAGAGATTTGGTGATTGCAAATGTGAAGAGATTAGCCGAAGAATCGCCGATTCATATTTTGATTAATAATACTGGTGGGCCGAAAGGTGGTCCAATTCTTCAGGCTACTGAGGATGAATTTTTGACAGCATTTTCTCGTCATGTTCTTTCAGCCCATCGTCTGGTCCAGACACTCATTTCTGGAATGAAGGCTGCAGGTTATGGTCGAATTATAAATGTAATATCGACGTCCGTTTACGAGCCTATACCCAACTTAGGTGTTTCCAACACGACAAGGGGAGCGATGGCTTCTTGGGCAAAAACGGTCGCTAAAGAACTTCCCCCTAAAATTACGATTAATAATGTTCTTCCTGGTTTTACAGATACAGAACGTCTAACGCAGTTGAAGAAAGGTCGAGCTCAAAAATCCGGTTCTACGGAAGATGCAGTTCATCAAGCTTGGATGACTCAGGTGCCGGAAGGACGATTAGCGAAACCTGAAGAAACGGCATCAGCGATCGTTTTTTTAGCATCTCCGGAGGCTTCCTTTATTCGAGGTGTTAGTCTCGCTGTTGATGGTGGTCGTCTGAAGTCAATTTAGATTTAGATCAGACCACATAAGATAATATTAGTATTTATCTATGTTTCTTATCTTCAGAATTTCCTGCCTATCGTTTGTCTTTTTGTTGAGCCTCTGATCTTGATTCCGTCGATAAGCTGAAATTAGATGGAAATTTACATTTCTCTTTTCTCCGATGAACGTATCCTTCTCAAGGATGTTTTCTATCAAAAACAAGAGAATAATAACAAATATATAGTTTTCAAAAAGAAAAAACAAACTATATAAAAATCAATAATAGCTATCAAAATTTTTGATAAAAGAGAAGCCGGCATGTATTGCGAGTCCATAACATTAGAACAGCTACGAGTTTTTGTCATTGTGGTTGAAGAAGGATCTTTTTCTGCGGCCGCAAAGAAACTTGGTAAAGCACAATCAGCAGTATCATATTCTATATCTAATTTAGAAGAATTTTTGGATATTGAGCTCTTTGATCGTTCTTTCCGAAAACCACGACTGACTGAGAATGGTTATAAAATATTGCTGCAGGCAAAAAAAGTAGTAAAGCAGATGGTTTGCCTGCAAGAAGAAGCGTTAAGAATCATTTCTTTAGAAGAGACGGATATATTTATTGCTGTAGATTTTGTTTTTCCACCTCATATTTTGGCCGAAATGTGTGCAAAATTCAAAACAATATTTCCAAAAATACGACTGCATTTACGAACAGTTCTGTTTCAAGAGGTATCTGATTTGGTATTATCAGGAAGATTTGATTTGGGAATTTTAGCGCCATCAGGACAAGAGCATCCTAGTTTAATTCAACAATCAATTTATCCTCTTAATATTCTTAAAGTAGCCAATAAGAATCATCCAATCTCTCAAATTAAGAGACAATTACAAATAGAAGATCTAGAAAGGTATCTACAAATTGTGGTATCAAGTTCTCCTGGGAAAGAGCTAAAGAAAGCAATTAATATCGTTGGACAAGAGATATGGAAAGTGGCCAATTTTATTACGAAGAAAGAGCTACTACTAGCTGGAGTTGGGTGGGGTGGGATGCCTGATTATCTTGTGAAAAAGGAAATAGAACAGGGAGCATTGGTCGAGCTTGATATAGATCCAACATTATTTCCAATAGTTACTGGTGATTTGTTTTTAATTCGCCAACAGCAAATGCTACTCGGAAAAGGTGGTCGCTGGATTTGGGACTATTTGGTCGAACTTAAGAATCATTTGGATGATAAACGAAGATCTCGTTAAAACAATGAGATGAATGCTTTATTAATCCACGGTCTTGAGAAATCATATGGTGACCGAGAAATTTTAAGAGGATGCTCTTTTTCAGTCACAAAAGAAGAGAAAATCGGAATAGTTGGTGTGAATGGAGCAGGGAAATCAACCCTGTTGCGCTTAATATCTGGAGAAGAAGAATCAGATGAGGGGCGAATTCATATCGAAGGCTCAGTTGCTATTTTATCTCAGCAACCAAAATTAAAAGGAAAGACCGTTGAGGATGCAATACGAGAGGCTTCCGCTTGGCATCAAGAATTATTAGATGACTATCAAAAATCAATCGATCTGGAAGATTGGGATATGATGGGCAAATTACAAGATCGACTTGATATGGTTGGCTGGGATGTTTCGCATAATATTTCAGCGATGCTAGAACGCGTTCAGGCTCCTCCAAAAGATAGAGAGCTTCAACATCTCAGTGGTGGAGAGATTCGTCGAGTTGCATTAGCTAAAACGCTATTATCGAATGCTGATGTGTTGATTTTGGATGAACCAACAAATCATTTGGATACGGAAACGATAGAATGGTTGGAAGCGTTTTTGATTGGTTATCGAGGAGCAGTACTTTTGGTTACTCATGATCGCTATTTATTAGAAAAAGTGGCCATGAGGATTGTGGAAGTAGAGGATGGTCTTTGTGTCTCTTACGATGGCTCGTATGGTGATTATTTAATTCAGTCTGCCGAGAGACAACTACGATTACGCCAAACAGAGCAGAGACGGTTAAAATTGATAGCACAGGAAGCAAAATGGGCCGCACGCTCTCCCGCGGCACGATCGACGAAGCAAAAAGCAAGACTTCTCCGTCTGGAAGAGCTACAGAATCAGCGATCACTTCCCTCGGAAAAAGAGCTACATTTATCTTTTTTGACTGATGATAAATTTGGAGCAACCTTGCTGGAGGTGGAGGATTTGAGTCTTTCATTTGGTTTAAATCATCTGTTTTCAGAGGTTAATTTTTCCTTGCTTCCAAAACAGAGAATTGGAATCATTGGAGAGAATGGATCTGGTAAATCATCTCTACTTAAAATTATCTCCGGAGAGATTACGGCGGATTCAGGTCGGATTTTGAAACAATCCAGATTGAAAATTGGCCTCTTGAATCAACAGCGAACGGGGTTAAATCCAGATGATTCTGTTTTTGAGGCGGCTGCAGGAGGCGCAGATTTTGTCGAATTGAATGGAAAACGTATGCATGTGGTTGGTTTTCTCTCTCGTTTTTTATTTGATCGTGAGATGCTCACGCAGAAGGTATCCTTACTTTCGGGAGGAGAAAGGGCTCGATTGTTAATGGCAAAATTGATGCTGGAAGGGGTGAATGTTCTTCTTCTAGATGAGCCCACGAATGATCTAGATCTACAAACATTACGAGCTTTAGAGGATGCATTGCTTTCGTTTCAGGGAGCAGTCTTATTGGTTACTCATGATCGTTCGTTTTTAGATCGCGTGTGTAATTCGGTGCTCTCATTTGAAGAGAAAACGGTCATTTCATATGCTGATCGACATCAGGTACTTTTGGCTAAAAAATCTCGACAGGACGACAATATTGTTCAGATAGAGAAGAAGAAGACAAGCAAGCCTAAGTCGTCATCGAAAAGCTTACGATTAACCTATCAGGAAAAGAAGGAATTAGATACTCTTCCAGATACGATAGAGGCTTTGGAAGAGCGCTTGGAAACGGTGAACCAGATTTTAGGAGATCCTGCTTCATATTCAAATCCAGATATTGATATTACCTCTCTTCAAGCTGAGATGGAAGAAATGGAAGAAGAGATTCTGGTACAGATGGAACGTTGGGAGGAGCTCTCCGAGAAAGAATATTAAGTTTCGTCTACGTGTATTCAAGCTCACAATAGGGTGTTCAACAGGAGTCAGATATTATCTTTTGCTTCAGTATGAGTTTTCAAACCATATGACAAGAGACCGAGTGATTTGGAGCAACCTCTCGAAGCGGTGGTGGTTCTCCCTGCTTACATTTATCTGTAGCCAATGGACAGCGGGGATGGAAATGACATCCTTTGGGTGGATTAATTGGGTTGGGAACCTCACCACGGAGAATGATTCTATCCTTATTTCTTCGGGGTATCGGATGTGGAATTGCCGATAATAACGCTTGGGTATAAGGATGGAGTGGCTTGGCATAGAGTTCATCGCAATCAGACAGCTCCACAATTCGCCCAAGATACATTACAGCGATTCGATCAGAGATATGTTTTACCACAGAGAGATCGTGTGCAATGAATATATAGGAGAGAGAATATTCTTCCTGAAGATCTTGTAGTAGATTGATTACTTGTGCCTGTACTGACACATCGAGTGCGGAAACCGCCTCATCGCAGACAACAAATTTGGGATGAAGCGCAACTGCGCGTGCAATACCGATCCGTTGACGCTGACCACCAGAGAATTCGTGGGGGTAGCGATTTATATAGGATGCCTGTAGCCCAACCTTGACCAATAATTCTTTGGACATATCGAATTTTTCATCACCCTTCGCAATTCCATGAAGCTCAAGAGCATCACCAATGATTGAGCCAATTGTCATCCTTGGGTTTAATGATGAGTAGGGATCTTGGAAGATGATTTGCATATGACGACGAAAATCTCTAAGCTCTTTTGAGCCGAGTTCAAAAATATCCTTGTCTAAGAATTTTGCCTGCCCTGCAGTGGGTTCAATTAGACGCAAAAGTGAGCGCCCAACAGTAGTTTTTCCACATCCAGATTCTCCAACCACCCCTAGGGTTTCCTGAGCATGAAGATCGAAGGATATATTATCAACAGCCTTCACGGTCCCTTTTAGGCTTCGAAATAAGCCTTTGTAGATAGGAAAGTATTTTTTTAGTCCTCTGACCTGAAGTAACGGTTCTTGTTCAGACATTTTCTACGCTCCTTTCTCTGCTGCATGGGCGGCTTTGGCTTCTCTCCAGTGGTGACAAGAAACAAAATGATCTGGTTTCACTTCTTCTACCGGCGGTTTTGTGAGGCATTTATCTGAGGCAAAATCACAACGATCTCGGAAACGACATCCTTGCGGGAAGTTATACGCAGAAGGAACCATTCCTCGAATAGTGAAGAGTCTGTTTCCTGAGCCAACTAGGTCGGGTATGGATTTGAATAATGAGATTGTATAGGGATGATGTGGATCCTCAAACAGAGAAAATACATCTGCATTTTCAGCGACGTGTCCAGCATACATCACCACAACGTGATCGCAGGTTTCAGCAACAACACCCAAATCGTGCGTGATCATGATAATCGCTGTTCCTCGTTCCTTCTGTAGCTTATTCAGAAGGTCAAGAATCTGTGCTTGAATAGTTACATCCAGTGCTGTGGTTGGCTCATCTGCCAATAACAGCTGAGGGGAACAGGCTAAGGACATTGCAATCATGACGCGCTGTCTCATCCCGCCGGACATATTATGAGGATAATCATCCACTCGTTTTTCCGGAGACGGGATTCCCACCTCTTCCAGAAGTGTGATGGCTCTTTCTCGCGCTTCTTCTTCGGTGACATCTTCATGGTTGAGTATCATTTCCATGATCTGATCTCCTACGGTATATACCGGATTGAGGGAGGTCATGGGCTCTTGAAAGATCATTGCGATTTCTTTCCCGCGGATTTTACGCAGCTCTTCTGTAGAAAACTGCGTGAGATCTCTGCCCTGAAAAAGGATCTTTCCTCCAACGATTTTACCAGGAGGCTGTGGAATCAATCCCATAATAGACAGAGCTGTTACTGATTTTCCACATCCAGACTCTCCTACGACTCCAAGTGTCTGTCCAGCATGGACTTTATAGGACACACCATCTACCGAGCGTGCCACACCCATATCAGTAAAAAAATGTGTTTGGAGATTTTGGAGCTCAAGGATTACCTCGGATTTTGTTTCTTCAGACATATCAGCTCCTATTTTCTGGCTTTGGGATCAAGGGCAGAGCGTACACCATCGCCCAGCTGATTGAGCAGGGATACAGTAAAAAAGATCGCGATACCAGGCGTTAAAATTAGATGCCAAGCAGAGGTTGCATAGCCTTCTGATAGGGTTTGACCCCACGATGGAACTGAGGCATCTCCGAGACCAAGGAAAGAAAGAGTTGATTCAGTCAAAATTGCAGAAGCAACACCGAATGTTGCGTTGACCAGCACTGGACCAAGAGCATTTGGAAGAACATGCTGAAAGATAATTCTTCGTGTTGGGAAACCAAGGGCAATTGCGGCATTCACAAAGTCGAGATTTCGGAGCCGTAGAAACTCCCCTCGAACCAGTCGGGCGACTCCCGTCCACCGAAGTAAGCCAATGACAGCCATAATATGAAATATTGATGGTTTATCCACGAAAGCGAGAATCGTCAGGATCACAAATAATCCAGGAATCGACATAAAAATCTCAATAAATCGAACGACTATTAGATCGATGATACCGCCAAAGAATCCAGCCATGGAGCCAATGATAACACCGATTGTGACGTAAATCGAAACGGCAATCACTCCAATGGAAAGGGCGATACGGGTACCATAAAGCATTCGAACAGCTACATCACGCGTAGATTGATCCACTCCAAGCCAGTGTTGCGAAGAGGGCTTCTCTAAAGATTTAAAACCAGTGGTTCGATAGCCGAATGGAATTACAGGAAATGTTGCAGAGATATCTTTCTTAGAGTCTTCCTGTTGAGCTGTCTCAAAATCCTCATAGTATTGACGATAAGGCTCTTCGTGAGGCTTAAGGATAATAAAAGCGTAGGATAGGAATAGAATGCCAATTAATCCTAAGGCAGTATTTCTAATCGCTCTACGTCGAGGGCGTTTTTGCTTAAACTTACGCTGAAAAAACTGTAATGCTCCAAACCAAATTCCCAGAACAGGAAAGAAACCGATCATTAGCAGATTGAAGAATATATCAACTGCATTTTCAAAATAGTTTCGATCAAGAAGAGAGGAAAACCAAGGATAAGAGGTGTTTCCATCTTCTGTCCAGATAAAAGGCCGATCAGAAGCTACGACGGGGGAGAAGATTGCAATCAGGAATAATCCGACGAGCAAGTACAGGGAGTACATTGCATATTTATTTTTCCTGAGCTGCCCCCAGACGATATCTCCATAGGTCAAATCTTCTTCTTTTTTGACAGGAGTTTCTTTGATATTTTCCTTTTGTACTTCAGACATATCTATATTCTCCTAGTCAAATGTGATTCGTGGATCGACGAGGGCATACATCAGGTCAGAGATCAGCATGCCAATTAAAGTGAGAAGAGAAGCGATCAATAAGATGGCCATAATGACGTTGTAATCACGGAGCATGATTGCTTCAAAACCGAGCCGTCCCATTCCTGGTATACCAAAAATGACCTCGATAACGACTGAGCCTCCGATTAAAACAGGAAGCAAGGTGGCCATCAGAGTTAATATTGGAATCATTCCGTTTCGAGCAGCATGCTTAACAATAACTACAGACTCAGAAAGTCCTTTAGCCCGAGCAGTACGAATAAAATCGGCGCGAATAACATCGAGAAGCCCAGTTCTTGCATAGCGAGAAAGCGCTGCAAGAGAACCATAAGTCATACAAACAATCGGAAGGAATATATGCCAAATAACATCCTTGATATATTCTAAAGTCGTCATTTGAGTGGTATCAATTGATTCAAACCCAGCCGTTGGAAATAATTTAAGGGGAGAACCAACCGTAAAAAAGTTTAATAACACCACTCCAACAAAGAAACTGGGTAGAGAGTAGAGCATAAATAGGATGACTGTAACGATTCGATCCGCTATCGTATTTTCCTTTACAGCAGACCAGATACCAAGAGGTAATGAGATTAAATAAGCTAAGAACACCGAAGTGACCGCTAAAGATAATGAGTACTTTAGCTTTTCAAGTACCTTATCCAACACAGGACGTTTATCCAGATGTGAGACACCAAAATCTAATCGCGCCAGATTCCCCCAGTATTTTGCAAAACGAGTATCAAAGAAGAGAATACTCATTTTATCGCCAGAGGAATACTCCCAGTCAGAAGCATTTGTTGAATACCAATCAGTCCAAAATTTCTTTACATCTTCTTCTTTGCTGGCATTAGGATCCTCAAAATCACCTGTCATGAAATATTGTTTTTTGAAGGATTCGATCTCATCGGCAATTATTTTATTAGCGTTACGTTGTTCTTCGGTAAGATCTTTTCGGAACTCTCCTTGAAGACGTTTACGCGCATTAATCGTAAGACGTTGAGAAGCAAGGGCTTGGAGCTCCTTATCGGAGTGGTTCGTCAAGATATCGATTAGAGCTGGTACTGCATAGCGTCCCCAGTTCTCAACTGTTTCTTGTGCTGCGATACGCTCTGCTGGCGTTACAATTTTATCCTTGTTCAGTATCTGAATGAGAATTGCTTCAATTTCAGATTTACTGAGATTATATCGCGTATTCAAAAGAACAGGTTTGTCTAGATTGAACTGTTCCTTGAAAATTCGGTAGGATTCGCGCTGTTCTCCAGTATTGGCCTGTTGACCTCCATCTGCCCCAACTTGCTTTGCTCCCGGATTTCCAGGTGCAAAATTGACGATCGTAAAAACAATAAGTGAGATTGCCAAGAAAGTTGGAATCATCAACAGAACACGCTTGATGATATAGGTAAGCATTTACTTCTACTCCCCCTGTACAAACCAAGCACGTGCATTCAAATATGGACGTGTGGTCTGGGCTTTTACGTTGCCTAGTTTTTTGTTCCAATAGAACATAGAGCGGCGAGTGAAGAAGAAGGTGTAGGGTTGCTCTTCATAAACAAGGGCATGGAAGCGATGCGCGAGCTCGATTCTTTTTTCAGTATCAAACTCAACCTCTAGCTCTTCAATAATTTTATCGGCTTCTTCATTTCGGAACGAAACATAGTTAGAAGATTGTGGAACATCCGCTTGTGTAGAGTGCCAAATTTGTCGGAAATCTACATCAGGTCCAGAAACCCAAGCTAAGGTGACAGCATCGAATTCGCGAGAGTCAACCTTCTTGAGCAGCATAGACCATTCTGTGGGAAGAACGTTCATCTTAACACCAATCTTTGCTAGATCCTCTTTGAATATATCACCAATTGTTTTGTATTCTTTGGACGAACCGAAAATAGTGAGATCAAACTCAAACTCTAAAATCTGTCCATCAATTTCTTTTTCTAGAATACCATTTTCATCTTTGTCGTTCCAGCCGGCTTCTGATAGAAGAGCTTTTGCCTTCTTCAAGTCGTAGGGAATAGGTGGCAGCTTGTCATTATAGTAGGGGAGGAATGCAGGAATCGGACCTGTTGCTCGTTTTCCAAGACCCATCATCACATCGTTAAGCAGAACATCAGCATTGAAAGCATGACTCATTGCATTTCGAACACGCTTATCTGCAAAGAATGGAGATTGAGAATTCCATCCGATATAGAAATAGGTATGCGTCCAATATTCTTCCGAGTCAAATTCTCCATTCTTGAAAGGAGAAGAATCATCTGCTTCTAGAACCTCTACGCGGTATTGAGAGGGCGATAGACCAGTATAATCTAGTTCTTCCGTCTTCATTTTTCTGATTCGCTGTTGGTCTTCATTGATAATTTGGAAGAGAATTTGTTTAAACGCGTTAGAGCCCAGTGGATAGCGAGGATCTCTCTCAACCACAATCTTCACGCCTGGATCAAATTCAAGAAAACGATATGGACCAGCGCCGATAGTATTGGGATCATACCAGTGTGCTTCGAATTTGGTTCCTGAGATTGAATCGTCATAACGATTTCCATCTTGATCGTATGCATAGAGGAACTCTGGCATTGGATATAAACCACGAACCGTGAGATCCTGCGTTTTTGTTTTTTTGGTAAAGGTTATAGAGAAGGTAAAATCATCGAGTGCTTTATACGATTCCATGTTTGAAAAATAAGAGCGCATCGGTGCGGCGCCTGCAACCTGAGAGTTCATGAGCATATCCATCATATACACGATATCGTGAGCGGTAGCTCGACAGCGACCATTGATGAAATGTCCTTCTCGACAGGTTTTACCTTCTTTTAGCCAAGCATATTGTGGCTCGTTAATATCCAGAGTGGGTTTGTGCCAATAGATATCATCTCTCAATTTGAAGGTGTAGGTGAGATAATCTTTCGTTCGACCCATATGGTAAGCAAATGCCGGGTGCCATTGAGTTGGATCATCAAAATGTCTTCTCATTAAGGAGACGGTGATGTAGTTTTGAAGAGCAGAAACATCAGAACCATTTTGTGTTAAAAAATTGAGTCCTTTGGGATCAGATGTCAGATAAGAGAGAAGAGTTCCTCCTTTTTTTGCATCTTCGGGAAGCCATTCTTCATCATCTAAGCTCAATAGATTAGAGGGGTCATTAAAAGCAAATTCATATTTTGCCCACATTCCTGCAACCTTAGAACCTTCAGAAGAAGAACCTCCAGTCGCAATGCAATTGCCGGCGTTGTCCTCTTGAACCTTAAGATTTTGAATCTCTTTTGCTTCGATTCGATTTTGCTGCCAAATGATGATAATCCCGATAAGTACGAGAACTCCCAAAAGTCCAACAGTCGTCATGCTGCGAAGTATATTTTTGAACATATCGTATCCAACTTTGTTATATGTTATTTGCTACTAGACAAGATTATCCATTGTTACTGCAACGTGCAAATATTGAGGTTTGTCTTTGGCTTAACTTGTGCTATTCTATTAATCAGGCGAGTAATTTTTTGAGAGGATTTATGGCTAGGAAGAATACGCGAATTCAATTCATTAAGTACCATGAGGCAGCTGATCAACAACCATTGTCCAAAAAAGCTGCAGAAAAACTAGGGATTTTTCCTTCCTTAGCCTTGGCTTCTTTAGCTGGTTGGATTAGACAGAATGGATTTTCTGTTAATTTAATTGATCTTCATGTTGAGAATATTTATCCAAAAGATGCAGCTTCTAGGGTCAGTGATTATGCCCCCCACATCGTTGCATTAACAGCAAAAACTTTGGGTTGGCCAGCTGTAATCGAGATCGCTCAAATGGTTCGCGCAACCTGTCCTGATACGGTTATTGTCGTTGGTGGTCCGCAGATGAGTATCTATCCTGAAGAGTCTTTGTCTTGGGAATGTTTTGATATCGCTGTTGTTGGTGATGGCGAAGAAACCCTATTGGAGATTTGTGAGCGCATTCACTCTGGTTCAAGCTATGAAGATGTTCTGGGAACATGCGTGCGTCTGAAGTCTGGGGATGTGATTAAGAATCCGGCAAGACCTTTATCGAAGAATATTGATAAATATCCAATGCCAGCATGGGACTTACTGCCTGTGAAAAGTTATCATTGTTTGACCTTACTAAAGCCGTTTGCAACAATGGTTACAACGAGGGGCTGTCCGTGGCATTGTGGATATTGTTCTCAGGTGTATTCCGAAAAACTCCGTTTCCGCGATGTCGGTTTGGTTGCAGAGGAAATGGAATTTTTAGAGAAAACGTATGGTGTTAGAGAAATCGTCTTTTTTGATGAAACATTCACTATCGGAAAGAAGAGAATGCGAAGATTTGCACGTGAGGTTCAGAGACGAAATTTGAATGTGAAGTTTAATATTCGGGCGCGTGTCGATACTGTAGATCGAGAGGTCGTTCGCTTATTGAAGCAGGCTGGATTGCGCTCTATTCATATGGGTGTTGAAGCGGGAACGGATCGGGTCCTCAAGATCATGAATAAGCAGATTACGCGAGAACAAACTGAGAACGCCTTCCGGATTTGCCGAGAAGAGGGAGTTGATACTAGAGGCTACTTCATGATTGGATATTATGATGCAGCACCTCAGGATATTGAGGATACGATTGATTTTGCTGCCTCTATCGGTCTTGATTGGGCTTCTTTTTCCGTTGCAACAGCGCTGCCGGCAACAGACCTCTATCGGATTGCGCAAGAGCGTGGCTATGTCGATGGTGATTTTTGGCGAGAATATACAATTAATGGTGGTGGCGTAATTCCACAGCTGGAAACAGAGACGTTTACTGCTGAGCAGCTTCGAGCTTATCGAACGAAGGCGTATATGAAGTTTTATCTCCGACCAGATTTAATTCGAAGAAAACTCTCCAAAGCAGAGGGGCGTGCTGAGCTATTAGAGATGGCTGGTGGGGCACAAGTTTTAGGTGAGATTATCAAATCTTCTGTGCGAAGAGCAATTCCACAGGTTGGCTTGGGTAAGTGGTCAACTGTTTAATTGAGGTTCAGATTTTTATAGTCTTGAGCTTTCTTCGTGGGCGTTACGCTTTATCAGCGTAATTGTAGAAAAGAGTGAATCAGCTGACCCGAGATTGAGAATGTAGGGGGAATAGGAGGAAGATTGTCCATTGAAAACCATTGGGCATCATCAAGTTCTTCTAGATTAACTTTAATTTCGCCACTATCATACTCAGCAGTATATGCCAGCATCAATTGGTCCGGAAAAGCCCAAGGCTGAGAGCCAAAATATTTTATATTCTTGACCTTAAGTCCAACTTCTTCATACGCCTCACGAGCGATCGCTTCTTCTGCTGTTTCTCCTGGTTCGATAAAACCAGCGACATTAGAATAGAAAAATTTTCTTCGACCTTTTGCAGCGGCAAGGAGGATTTGCTCTCCTTTTGTAATGAGGACGATTACACAAGGTGAGATTCGCGGATAGTTTAGGAAATTACAGGGGACGCATTTCATCGCCCGACCAGAATCTCCTAGCGTCATAGGGGTTCCACATCGACCGCAAAATTGATTATTTTTCCTCCAATTGAGGAGCTGTAGTGCTCGTCCATATGTAGCGAAGCACTGATCAGAAACACGTCCGAGAAGTCCATAAAGGTTTGTAACATGCCATTTTCGAGGGTTAATATTTTCTTGTGCAAGCTCTACCCCGTAACAGGTTTTTCCCTCCCATAGACCAATGGGAACGGATCTGAGAAGCGGACCAGCCGCTTCTCTGAGCGTTGCACGCGTCCAAGGCTGATCAAAAGGAATATTGAGGTCTAAAATCGCTTTGTCTCGACAGAATGCAAAACAGTAGTCATCTTCCAGTTCCGTTGGAGGCTCGGTAAAGTCGATTATCTCAAGCATATCCATCCTAGGTTCTAATAATGTTTATGTAATTATAACAGAAATATGCTTGCGATAGAATTTTACGCTGCTCTACATTGATGAGAGTAAAGACTTCTAAAAGATGGAGCAAGAAATGATTCGTAAATTATGTACGGGGGCTTTTGTTTTTAGAAATTAAAATACAAAGCCAATTTGTTGTTGCAAAGAGAATAGACCTGCCGGAGCATGAGAAGCGGAGAGACCAAAAAGTACTTCATTTGCTTCAATCTCAAAGCCAATATCCCAGGCAAAAAGACGATAGCCATCGACATAATGCTCGGAGTTTGCAAATGAGGAGATTTGCGAAAGTCCAAGTTTTTGTGTTTCATCTCCAGATAGTCTCGGATCAGCGCGCAACCAATACATTCCGGCTGCAACATACGGGCGAGCAATAGAAGAGTTTACACCAACCATTGGACCAAAGGGGATCTCTTTACCCAAAGAAGCCGTAACATCCATCGTTCCAACCGCCATGTCTACATTTGAAATATATCCAGAGTATCCCCATTGAATAGAAAGATCTGGTGCTTTGACATAGCCTTCAAGAGGAGAGTAGCGAACATAGGCGCCAAAGATAGAGCCATAATCACCAACAACTAAACCAGCTTGAGAACCAATTTCAAAAGATAATGGTAGTCCTTTTTCGACGATTATGCTTGGAATCCACAGTGCTGGTGGTGCATCCTCATCGGAATAAGCGAGATGCCACGGTGAGTGGGAGCCATCAACATAGTCAGTAGAGTCGATGGCTGCGAGATTGTTTTGTAGTGTAATTTCAAAGCCATGAATTCCGTTGGAGCTAGGTGCGTGGGGCCGATTTCGAATGGACATTCCAAGCTGCTTGACGACCACGTCATATGATTCACCGATTGCTTTTTGGTCAGTGAAAGAAACGCCTCTCCAATCTTGCATAGACGAGGGATCTAGACTTCCAGCAAGGGCTGATGATAATGTCAAAAATAGCATCAAATTCTCTTCTTGAGTGTTTCAACTCTAATATATCTCATAATTTAAATATTGTCTTTTAATTCACGATCCAGAAGTTAACTGTTCCTTTTGCTGTTGATATTCTTCAAAGGTTAAATCCTTTTCTGAGAGCCAGTTGTAGTCTACTTGTTCATCATCTACAAGGGCAAAACTAGGGCGCCAAATTTCCTTTCGAGTCCAGAGAAATGCTCCACCCCACATTGTAGCTGCTTCCGCAGCAATAAAACCTAGAGCTCCAGATAGTACGGCTTGCGCTACACCACCGAGCTGTTTTTCTAGCAATAATGCTTGCAAAGCTTCTCTAGCCCCTTCTCCTGCAATTGTAGGGGAGAATAAGGTTCCTAAGATCTGAATATTGGAGCCAAATACGATAGGCCAAAATTGAGCCGTCGTAACACCAATCGCTAAGGCAGTGAAATAATAGACAACGGCGGTTGTAAAATGCGTGATGAATTTACTAAATAAGGTCTTCATGAGTAGCTTTGTTTGACCTCGATACGCAGAGACGGCGGAAGAAAAACGCTCCACCTCTTTTTTTATTTTATTGGGAAGAAATTTGTTGAATATACCAATAAACCAGAGTATTAATCCAGGTTTTACGAGTCCCAACACAACAACACCAGAGATACCACCACAAACCAGCGTGATAGCCCCTGCAATCATTTTAGCGACAGCAACTTCCTGTCCGAGTACGGAAACGTCTCTTCCTGCTGTTACATCCGTAATCACAGAGTACCCAAAAGGTAGAGTACATAAGATACAGAGGAATAATCCAGTAATTCCAATAAATTTTTCCAGACCTTTTGCTGTGATTACGCGGTGCCATTGGTTGGAGTATTTTCCTGCTTCATACAAGGTATATCCATCTAGACCGATCGTGGAAGGAAGAAATGTTCCAATAAATCGACCGATTAAAAATGCGGTAACCGTAGATTGCCAATATGGATATTTGATTCCTTGGCCTCGAAGGAGCAAATGCCAAGCAAAGGCGGAGGAGAGAACGCCAATAAATTTGATAACCATAGCCAGAACAGCAAAAATCAGGAAGGTATTTCCATCTACCTGTTCAATATACTGTATAATCGTTGTATATACCGGTAATGGCTCGCAAGCTACGGCATCTTGAGGACAGGGAATCGGATGACGAAGAAGAGCCATGATTCCAACAATCGTGAATAATGCCTTTGCCCATAGACGTGCTTTTTGTCGTTCAGGTTTTTCGAGACCCTTTTGCCCGAACCAGAAAGTCGTAAAAGAGGCGAATAACAAAATCAGCACTGGAAGACCAAGCTGTCCTTGCCAGGCAAAATAGCAGATAATAGCAAATAACAGTCGAGAGGTGAGTAGCAAGAGGGGTGACATATTCATTCCAAAAAAAATTACCTCGCAATGTAACCGATTTAACCGAATTTATCTACTTATCTTAGACTACTACTATCCTCCGATTCGTGTCATCGTTCCTTCAAAAAGAGTTCCAGAATCTTCTTTACAATGATGACCATCAACCTTGTGCCAGACAATTTGCTGTATCGTTTTCTTCAGCTGCTCTGTGGGATAATTTTTTCGAATAAACTCTCGTAATGGAGGGTGTTTCTCCTTAGCTAGACAGGAGCGTAAAGAACCATCAGCCATTAATCGAAGACGATTGCAAGAAGGACAGAAACGATTAGACAAAGGAGATATAAAGCCAATTTTTACATTGTTTTCAGGAATAATGAAGCTTCGAGCGGGACCTCGATCCGGATGATTTTCAACGGGAGCTAGTTGATGATAACGAGTTAAAATCTTCGTTTTAATAGACGCCGCTGAGAGACACTTCATCCAGCGTGCTTGAAAAGGCATATATTCAATACAGCGGAGTTCTAGAATATCCGAAGATTTCGAGCAAAAATCAATAAAATCAAATATCTCATCCTCATTATGATCTTTTAAGAGAACGAGATTGAGCTTGATTTTTTGAAATCCAGCGCTCAGAGAAGCATCGATACCTTGTAAAACACGTTTAAGACTACCTCCTCTGGTAATCGTATGGAATCGATCGGAATCCAATGAGTCAATGGAAATATTCAAGCGCTTTAATCCAGCAGCTTTCAATGGTTGAGCGAGATGATCTAAAAGCAAACCATTTGTTGTCATGGATAAATCAGTTAGTCCAGCAGCCTCTTCTGTAATCCGCTCAACAAGGGAGATAAGGCCTTTTCTTAGCGTTGGTTCGCCTCCGGTGAGTCTTACATGTCGGATACCCATCTCGGAAAAAAGCTTAATGAGATACACCAGCTCATCATTAGATAAATGCTCAGATGTTGGAGACCATTTTAGCCCTTCTTTCGGCATACAGTATAGACAGCGAAGATTACATCGATCTGTTAATGAGACTCGAAGATAAGAATGTTGGCGACCAAATTGATCAATGAGGGGATTTGGAGCATTCATATAATTAGACTAATACTTCAGAGATTTTCTGTGCAATCTCAATAAATGGGGTTGCAATTTTATCGTCGGAAAGAGCCACTGGAACGCCCATATCTCCTCCCAGTCGGATCCGTTCATCCAGTGGGAGCTGAGCGAGTAATGGAACGTTGTATTGTAAAGCCGTTTTAAATCCACCGCCTTGACCGAAAGGATGAATCATATCTCCAGAAGGAAGGCGTAAATAGGACATGTTCTCGATGATTCCAAGAATGGGAACACCCAGTTTTACAAACATCTCTACACCACGAACTGCGTCTTGGACTGCTATGTCTTGGGGGGTTGTGACGATAATCGATCCTGTGATCTCTACAGCCTGAATCATGGTCAATTGTGCATCACCTGTTCCAGGCGGAAGATCAACCAGTAGATAGTCGAGTTCTCCCCACGCGACATTTTGAAAAAATTGTCGAATGGCTCCCATGACCATTGGTCCACGCCAAATAATTGGCTCGTTCGGATCAACGAGCATTCCCATTGACATACATTTCACGCCATAAGAAGGGACAGGTAATATCTGTCGCTCATCGTTTGCTAATGGTTTTGCTGAAATTTTCATCATCATTGGAAGGGATGGTCCATAAACATCTGCATCAATTAGGCCCACTTTTGCCCCTAATTTGGTCAGAGCACAGGCTAGATTCGTGGAGATAGTTGATTTTCCGACCCCACCTTTTCCGGAGGCGATGGCTATAATATTTTTTACATTGGGAATGGTTTGTTTTTGAACAGGTCCGCCATGGGCTCCCGTACCGCCACCAGACATTCCTTTTACAGAAGATTTCCCCTTAACTTTGAAGTTTTTTGGCGGTTGAGATTGGGGAGAAGGATGTGAATCGGAAACAGCGATGGATAGCTCGATTTCTCCTTTCCAGCCTACGTTATTGAGCTGCGTGAGGAGCTGATTCTCCATCCGTTTGATCTGCTCTTCAGAATGCTCAGGGTGACATTGTAGGGTGAAAGACAGACAATTTTCTTTAAGCGTCATTTCTTGTAATAATCCAGCCATCCAAATTGAACGACCAGAACGGGGGTCTCGAACACGAGTTGCCGCAGGTTCAAGAATTGCAGAGGCTTCTTCTGAAGACATATTTTTCTCCTAGCGATTTTAGCGACTAGACCATTGTAGGCATAATGAGGCAATAACCGAGGCTTTTTTTCCTAATTTGAGAAGCCTGCTATCACCTTTCCAAGAATAGACTATATCGTTTTTTTCAAAATAAACAAGACCATCGCCGAATCCAAGTAAGGACGAATCTTCTTGAATTGACTCGTCTTCAAATTGCTTCTCTAGGGTGATTAGTGTGTTTATTTTCGGACTGATGATTACAGTTTGTTGTCTGCGATGCAAGGCGATAATACCACCATCTCGACTAAATAAAAGGATTTTAGAGGAAGGACGCAATAAGTCAGGGAAACCAAAGACGGCAAATTCCTGATCTTTCTCATCTGTAAAAATCCGACGTGCCGTGGTTGATTGCAGAAGATGATGAACTGCAGGATAAGAAGAGTACTCTGTAATGGCTGGATAACGATTGGATGAAGTTAGTCCAAGTGCAAACAGCTCATTTTCCCAGTGTCCTAAAGACGTATCAAGAGAGGGCGTTGATGTTTCAAAATCCAAATCTACTGCACGAAATCCAATTGGATCAGACGATTTTTCGTCTTTTTGTGGATCGATTTGTTTGTATTGTTGGAGTAATTTTGCCAATCGATAGATGAGACCATCTTCAATCGGTGAAGCGATAATTAATACTCCGTCTGCATCTAATCCACAGCGAATGCGAGCAAAAGGAAATGCTCGTGCTTGCAAAAATAATTCAGCACCCAAGAAACGTTCGTGAATTTGTGCTTCAATTTTTGAAATGGATAATTGCGAAAATCCCTGACCAGCAGCACCGAGAATTAACTCTACAGTTGAAGGTTCTTCCGTACAGGTAAGTCCTGATTCTTGAAATACTTGTGTGAGCGTTGGCAGAAGAGGATGATCAGGAACTTCTGAGTGGTTGAGATGAATTTTCATAGATCCTCCGGATGGTTGCAATTGTGTAATTCTTCTGAAGGAAAAAATACAGTAGGAAAATCCCGAGAAAATGTTTTCATGGAATAATTCTCCTGTAAAGCCATTTCTGCTCGAGCCTGATCCTTTGTTGTATACAACCCGATAAGAGGATGACGACGTCCATCATAAGCGATGGCTGGAGATTGAATATCTAAGAATTGGGAAAGAGAGTCTGGTGTGAGAAATGGCGTATCGCAAGGCAGGACTAGAAATACCTCTTCAGAGCAATGCTTCATGGCAAGTAGAATACCGGAAAGAGGATGTGTTTTTTCTGTTTGATCGAAGAGAATTGGGAATGAAAAATCAAATTGCTGAGATGGTTTTACAACAAAAAATGGCTTGAAGCCAGCTGCGTGAGCTTGGAGAGCGATATGAACAGCCATTGGTTTTTTCTGAAAGGGAATCGTTGCTTTCGTTCTTCCCATTCTTCGAGATTTTCCACCACAAAGAATATAAGCATTCATAATTTTGGAAGTAGCTGTACTGTAATGCGAGAAGCTTTGGCGATGGGAGGTGAATTGGGAGGAATCGGAAATAAAGCATCAGCTTGCACAAGTGAAGACAGCCAAGCAGAAGATTGAGAGCCTGTTTCTCTTGTCCATAATTCTCCATCGCGTTC
>JACLAC010008872.1_pt1 | contig 26611 bp, 34 predicted proteins | sample 8027881 | NCBI WGS metagenome assembly JACLAC01 (sample SAMN15725517, study PRJNA655200) | protist metagenome | isolation source: fluorescence activated cell sorting (FACS) single amplified genomes of... | place: Spain: Blaines Bay Microbial Observatory, Mediterranean Sea | collected 2016-01-19 | reverse complement strand
ATCCTGTGATAGTAAATTATCAGTTGTATGTGATGTTGTGGTACTAGTAGTTACCGTTGTCGTAGTGTCGCCTGGGTTTGGTGTGTCTTGTAATATTACAGTGTCAGCACTACTTGAGAACGTTAGTAGGCTCGCCGTTATTATCGAGTATATAAGCTTCCTTATCATCTAACCCCTCCAAGATTTCATTATCAACTTTTTCCATGTATCTTAAAGCAGAAACATATTCTTCATAATCTGGTCTTTGTTTGTCGTATTTATTCCATTCTGCTAGAGCCTCACTACCAATTTTACCATTAAATGGACATGGAGTTCCCGCGTGAGCCATGCTCTGGAAGACTCGGCTATCTTGACACAAAATACTGACCGCCGCGACCTTCATGTTGTAGTCAAAAAGTAATTTTGATAGTTTCATTCTTTCACAATTCATATCACGCTTTGTAATGCCTATAGAGGCACCTATTAATGGTTTTTGTAATCCGGCTGAAACACCTACTGTACAAAGATCTTGCGACATAGCTGAAATTCCTGGAGCAGATGCTGATGGAACTGTACGAGTGTCTCCTGTAAATGAGTTGTTTGTAGTTGAATTATTTGTTGTGGTGGTACTTTCACTTCCGCTGTTATAGTTCGTTGTAGCTTCAGAATTATATCCACCTGTTATAGCGGTATTGCTGCCTGAGCTATTTACTTGATCATTTGTAGTGGAACCACTAGACGTAACATCATTGTCTGCCATTGCAGAATTCATTAGTGCAACAAAACCAATTAGCACACAGATAGTTACTGCACATATAATTAAAAGATTTTTCATACTTCCCCCGGGAAATCTAATTATTTATACACTATCTTTGTCTTTGTTCATATTATTTTTTATAAAATCTAGAAGCCAGGAGTTGTCTCTAAACATTCCAATTAAGTAATTAGTCATTTGATTCACAACTAATTCTTCTGCATCATCTTCTTTTAATGGACCATTAGCTTGGTTGAGTCCAGAGGAGTATGCAATTCCATGCAGGCACTCATGCAACACCACGTTCGCCATTTCTTGCCCGCAAAGGTTATGTTGTACTAATATCTTGCCCTCTCGCGCACGATACTCACCATAGCAATCTGTTAGATTATCTGTTTTGAAATCTGGTGCGACATATTCTATTTCAATATCTCTATATCCAATCTTCACAGACTTAGGAAGATCACTAGAAACTTTCTCAGCTATTTGTGGTCTGCTCTTCTTTGCTATTTTTTGGGGCATATTCAATTTATGCTTATATATTTATATGCGTCAACATATAGTGAGGAAATGACCCAAGGGTATTATTAAAATACTGAATGCTTTTCGCGCGCGTGACAAGTGTGAAAACTGGGAAAAATTGAATATATTACCGGTGAATACCGTTGATTACCGGTGGGTCGGTAACGATATTGCTTAATAAAAACATAGACTTAAGTACCATAATACCGAATTACCGGTGTTTTTTGAAAAAAGTATAAAAAAAATAAAACACCATGGGTCATTTCCCCACTATATAGTGAGGAAGTGTTGCATAAATGTCACACTTCCTTCCAGCTCGGTGGTGGGGTTTCAGCAACACACTGTATACCAAACTTCTTAAGCTTGCGGATTTCTCCCTCTATTTCTGCCTCTGAGTGCACTTCCCATAGATCGTGACTCATTTCCGGTCTGTGCTTCTCTAGGTATTGTTGACAATTCCCCATAGTTGAGAATGACAGGCCCTGATAGACCGAATAACGCGGATCCTCTACTCCAAAGTAGACGAGCACTGCCAGTATGTAAAACACGATTATCCCCCATAATAGATATTCAAACGCCTCAGAAACTCATGTTTGGCGTCTCTAAACTCCTTACCTTCTATCACAAATTGTTGATAATAGCCATCTCTACTACACATCATTATGATTCCAAGTTCTATTGCCGTATCATATACTGCATCATGTGCCATACCATAGGCAGCCATTTGTAGGAAATAATCTTTAATCCACTCTCTTTGCTTAGGCTTATTCGTTTGTTTGAAATCAATTATAGCGAGCTTTCCATTATAAGATGCAATGAGATCACAGCTTCCAGCGTATAATCCAGGGTAGTATAATACTGCTTCAACACCATACACGTTTGAACAGTCATTCAATCCCCGGTCCATGATTATCTCTGCCATCTTCTGTGCTTCTTGACCAGTCGTCGTTAAATCCATGGATCGCTGACCACGGATTAGATCTTCTAGGTATTTATGCATGGCTGTACCGCGAGCTGCGGCTTCGTTCTTTATTTCTTCCGCTCTTTTTTCACCGACTTGCGCTTTCCAGCGTTCGATGCTTTCTTTGTCTTTTTGATTTTTTGTTTGCGCGAGGACCGTGGTGACTGACGGGAGCTTTTGCTCTTCGCCGTCAACGGTGTAATGCCTAAGGCCCTCAATGCTTTCGCGAGTACTTTTAGGATATACATATCTATCAATTAACCTCACTATACTAATGTTCTATTCTTAAAGTATACTATCCCCTCATTATAGTCAATCTCACATGGATTACCGAATAAATCTGTAGGAGCCAACTGCGACAATCTGGCCCAGTTAGTGTGTCCAAATTTCTTTTTACAAATTTTATCTACTAAGTGTGCGGGTATATCAGATATTACCGGCTCAGTCATATCCGCCTCAGTATAAGGCGCTCCAGTATCCTCTGGTATCCACTCTACTTCAAATGTGTCCATTATTCTTTCATATCATACGGATCAGTTGATAACATACGCTGTTTTTTGTTTATATCTTTACCAAGAATAATATCTTCCATATTCTTGTATAAATAATTAGCCATCTGACCGATAATATTATCTTGAGATAGGGTTTCAGCTAGGTCTTTTAAAGACTCACCGTTCTGTAGACATCTAGAAATTAATTTTCCAGATGCCCTAAGTTCTCTATCTAGGTAAGAATCTGTTGGCTTAAGCTTCATCCAAAAGGCAAGAGGAATTAATCCGGTTTTGTCAGGTACGTAATTTACAATACCTATCACCTTCCGATTATCTATCGGAAGAGCGAAAGTTGCACTCATCATCCTATTAGGAATTTCTGTTCTCACCTTAGTATTTTCCTTAATTAAAGTCATCCTTGTGTGCCTCTATAAACTGATAAAGACCAATATTAGTCTCCTTTATCTGTTCTATCTCCACCCACATTGTTTCGACTACAGCTAGCATATTAAAGATTGTTACGATATTTGCAATCATTAATGCCATTGTAACCAATAAAATAGTCCACACAATAAGATTACTAGTGTACGCTTCTAGCTGAATCTTCAAGTCTTTCATGTGCTCTCCGTTCTCTAATTTTAAACAGTTGTTGTAGTTTATCAGACCAAATGGTTTTCATACCAAGATCCTTAGATTCCTTCATAGCTTTTATAACGTTATGTATTCGTCGTTCCATTATACTCATATGCATTCTCCTGATTTTTTACCTCGCGCCTCAACACCACCTTCTACATTTAGACGGCATTGTTCTGCTGGCAGCGGCACCCAACCTTCAGACTCACATTGTGGACAGTCATATTCTACTAATTCTGGAGTACTTACAACCTTAATATAACCATTGCCATCGCAACGCGGGCAAATAGCTTTAACTTCGTGCTTTCCCGTTAGATCTACCATGTTTTTTCTTTCTTTCTTTTGTCAGTAAAAATTCAATTACTTTTTGTACACTTACTGGTACTTCAAATCGATTTTTAGACATTTTAATTAATTCATCGTGTGTACTAGTTGATACTGATACTGATTTAAATTTGCTTATGTCTGGCATTATGCTCTCCTTCCTTTTTCTTTTTCTAGTTTATGTTCAAAATATAAAGCAATTAATTTTAAGCTTTCGTTAATAGCTTTTAAATTATCCGCCACTTGCGTATCTGTATGTTTATATACTTGAGTCTTACTCTGTTCTTCACTTAGTCTTGGCATTATTTTCTCCTAATTATTAACTTATTATATGGGAATATATAGTGTAAATATTACAATTGACAAGAGTTTATTTTAAATTATTATGTAGAAATCTTCTCACCTTCATATGTCGGCGACTTTTTCTTAGTTGCCGGCATTTTTTGTTGGTTTAACAAACACTTAGCACACCATAACAAGCCATATTTGTCTACACAATGTGCTTCTTTTTTGCATTTATTACAGACGTTAATTTCTTTTAAGTGTGAATGCATCTTCTAAAAAATTAAAAACAACCCTTCCATTAATATGTTGTGTATGTCTAGATTTACATGTCATACATTGATAAATCCTTGAGTTAGTGTCAGTTATAAGCCTCATAAAAGGAACATAACTATTACAGTGTTCACAAACACCGAGTGTTATTTCTACAGGGTCGTCTTTAGTGTATGTCACCCCAATTTTCTCCTGCTTCGTAATCTATTTTGTTCGGTACTTGTAACTCAATCGCGTCTTCCATAATCTTAATAATTTTCTCTGCGTCTTGTAAGCTTGAAACTGAGATATCAAGTTCATCATGAATTTGTACATGTGGTATTATTCCTTCCCGATATAAAGCCAACATAGACATCTTAGTCATGTCTGCTGCTGATCCTTGTATCAATTTATTTAATGCTTTGTATGTAAAAGCTCGTTTAATCCCCGGTCCGTGCTCCCTTAAAGCATCGGCGTGGTTCAGTGGTTTCTTTATTCCAAAACCATGGGGCTCCCACATATCAAAATGACACAGTCTTCCACCGATCGTTCTAATTTTTCCACTATCATCGGCGCGTCTGCTCACGGCTTCTGATAACATCTTAACGAACGGTGCTTTCATGTTATAATTTTTTAAAAGTTTTTCAGCTACATCTTTCATCAGCCCTAATTCTGCCATAAGTTTATTCTTACCCATACCGTACATAATTCCTAAGTTAATAGTTTTTGCTTGTTTACGTTCGATACCAGCCATATCAGCTATCATCTGGTGAAAGTCAGCGCTGCCATCTTTATAAGCATCAACAATCGTTCCTGTGCCCTCTAAACGCATCAAAGATGCAAAATGTACCAATATCCTAGGCTCCTGTTGGCTGTAGTCAAAACAACCCCATTTACACCTCTCCTCGGGGATAAATATTGATCTAATTAGTGGTCCGAGCTCCTTGTGCCGTGCTGGTATTTGCTGGAGGTTAGGATTAGCATAACTAAATCGTCCTGTAACAGTTCCACCTTGGTCAGATCGTATCTGGTTTATATCAGCATGAATACGTCCGTTGTGTTCATGTCTTAATATTGTATCTATAAACGTTGTATTAGCTTTGTTAACTTCCCGTGATTGGTTAATCAACTTTGGAAGTTCTGCTGGATGAGTCGCCAGGAAGTTTTTTGTAAATGATGGTGCCCCCTTTTCAGTTCTATCATATGGTAATTTTAATTTATCAAATGCTTTAGCTATAGATGCTGCGGCCCATATCTCTACATCAAACCCAACCAGTTTAGTTATGTCCTGTTGTAATTCTTTTTCTGTTTTAACTAAATTATCTTTAATAGAGTGAGCTACATCTAAGTCAACTCGTACACCCTTAAATTTCATATCAACCAGGCATGGAAATAAATTAGTTTCTAAATTAAACACGTCCCACAAATCTTGTTTAGCTATTTCGTGTTGCATGGCAGCCCATAACTTCAGTGTAATCTCTGCATCCTTTTCAGCATACTCACCAACAAATGGTGCAGGTAATCTCCACATCTCAGCTTTAGGGTCCACTCCCCAATCTTTTGCAGCTTCTTGTAATAATCTTTCGTGTTTACCTGTGCCTACATAATCTTTTGCAACTGCATCGAGTGTATAACGAAATCTATTTTCGTTAACTAATGATGCTGCAATCATAGTATCAATGATGCCACCATTTATATGAAAGCCCATAGATCTAATCCAGGAGACATCATACATTGCATTGTGAAATATCTTTGTAGCTGTGTTGTTTAAAACTTCTTCAAACCAATCTAATACTAATTCCCGGTCCATGTTCCCTCCGCCTTGATGCGCTATAGGAAAATATCCAGACCAACCTTCGACCGCTACAGCGATACCTACAATTTCACCATCTCTTCTAACTGATCCTGAACCCATTTTAATTAGGTTAGGATCTCTTGTTTCTAAATCTATTGCTATTTCTTTGTGCTCGCTTAAATCAGGTAAGGTAACTGGAGGAACCCATTCGGTTTCCGGTGTGAACATAGGTGCTTGTAAGGGTCTCATTTATATTGCTCCTTTAGTTTATTTAAAAACCAAATAGCTTTATCTAAATCCTCGATTGGTTTTTTCTTATACTCGTGGCGCCAAATATATTTCAACGCTGAGCCCTGTAAGTAGTATCGAAAGCCATAGCCTTGGCATGACTTGATAGCATCAATACATTGGATATCACCTTTGTTATAGTGTGATGGATAATTTACTGGATCATGCTTTTTTTTCATATTTTTTCTCCCATTCTTTATAAAGAGGTCCTTCAACTATTAATTTTATATGTTTAAAAAACTCTTCATTGGTATCGTTGTTTTTCATCTCATTAATTCTTTGCATCAAAGGTTGAATATTTTTTAAAGAATTAGCACCACCCCTGGAAGATGGTAGTTCATGATCAAAACTCATAGCGTCTGGGTGTTTGTCTGGTTCCATAACAGAAACTTTTTTATCTGTAATAGCACAGTTTGTATAAGGATATTCGTTTCCTTTTTTATCTTTTTCTTTTATAGGCCAAAGAAAATCTCTAACCTCTTGTTGTCTTGTTTTCATGTCTAGTCCTTTCGTTGAATCTTTTTTGTCTCTAAAAATTGATCTTACTTTATATTCAAATCTTCTTTCTGGTCTTTTATACATTGTTTTATGGTCTCTAGGTTTCACATATGTTCTATCAAAAAAACTATCTATTTTTCTTGTAAAAAACAGTTCTACGTTTTTGCATTCTATTTCTTGATTTTTCTTTTTGATCTGGATTAACTATATAACAAACAGTTGATTTACTTAATTCAAATAAGTCAACTATTTCCTTTTGTGTTTTACCTGATTTATATAAATCAATTATTTCTTCTTTAGTTTGTTTATCTAGTCTAACTGCACTCATAAAACATATGCCCTTTCATAGTTTCTTGGTTCTAATATATGCAAAGATTTCTTTGCACGAGTTACTGCTACGTAAAACAGCCTATGCAGCTCGTCTGGATCAATATCATTTTGATTGATAGCAGACTTAGTAACATCAGGAAGTAGTAAAACATTATCAGCTTCACCCCCTTTCGCTCCGTGTATTGTTGATAAAATTATTCTTGGTGTCTGTGAAATTTTTTCTTTGTTGGCTAACATATTTCTAATATAGTTTTCTGTTTCTGCGTCTAAACCAGCAAATGCTTTATACCAAACATTTTGTGTTTGTAATCCATGGTCCGCGACGCATTCTTCAATAAAATATCCTTCTTCATTCTCGCTCATTGTCTTTCCTGTACGATACCCCTTTGTAACATTTTCGCCAAGATAAGAATATATATTTTTTATTGAGGCTACAGGAAGATTGTGTTCAAATTTTCTCCACTTTTCCCAGGTTTGAATAGCTAATAGTAGGTCTAGTTTAATAGAGTTTTTATGTTTATGTGAATAATACCAGCCCTGAAGCTCACATAAATCTTTTGCATCATCTAAAAAATAATTTGCAGTTGATAACACCAACCACTCACCTTGAGACATGTCTACTTGGGTAATATCAGAGTATCTAGTTAGATCACCCATCTCTTGTCTAGGTTTGTATTCTTTAGCATATCTATTTGTTACTTTATTAATTATCTGTTGAGATAATTCGTGGATCGGGCCACCTGGTATGCGATAAGATTGATCCAATGTGTCTACGTAATCTACTTCTTCTTTAAGAGCGATAAAAGTATCAACATCAGCACCAGCCCATTTAAATATAGCTTGATCATCATCCCCTGCAATGTAGGTCTTGTTTGCTTTCTTCCAAAGAGCCCTGACCATTCTCCACTGCAAAGGTGAGAGGTCCTGTGCCTCGTCAATAAATAATACGTCGAAAGATGGTGATACATCTTGTTCAATAAATTTTTCCAACATGTCATCATAATCTATAAGTCCTTTTTCCTTCTTATACTTCCTAAGTTCTTGATCTAATAGATATAATAAATCTCGCTCAATGTCTAGAGTATGACTGTTTTTGTCGTATTCTTCTAGTACAGGTATCTCTTTAACTCTAGCTTTATTAATAATTCTTAAGTATTCATTGTCAGAATTAAATACTCCATCAGTTTCATTATACCACGCACTCTTAATAGGTATCCCACATTTTAAACCAAACTCTCTATAGTCTTGTGTCTTCATAACACGTTCTTTTTTAAGACCAAGTGATCTAAAAGCTAATGAGTGAAGAGTTCTAAAATAAGGTATCTCTTTTTTATCTATTTGAAATTTTTCTTCTGCTCTAGATTCTGCTTCATATGATGCTTTCCTAGTGAATGAAAAATAACCTATCTTTTTAATATCAGTACCAGCACGTAAAAACTCCTCCACTAAATCTAATAGTGTAGTAGTCTTACCTGTTCCTGGTGGTCCTAATATTATTGTTTTCATTTATCTATACAAAGTCCGTTGTCTAATACAATTTTTTCTTCTGTTTCAATCCAAACTCTAGCACCGCAAGGCAAAGGTTTATTTTTTGAATAAATTATTTTTGAAGGGCCTTGTATATCTACCCCGTGTGCATAATTATTTGATTTGTAAGTTTTGACTGTAAGAACAGGGTCGTTCTTTTTATTTTTAGTATTACTTTTAATCTTATGCTGATTTACGTGTATTATTTTTTTCAATATGTATTCTCCTTCAACCAATTATCTAAACCTTTTGCTAAAAAGTAAGGAGTATTCCCTATACGAATATATGGGACTTTGAATGTGCCGTGACGAATTTTGCGTCGTAAAGTATCCTGTTCAAATCCTCGCGGAATTCCTCGGATATTCATAAAATCTCTAACTTTTGCAATGTGAATATATTCTGGCATTAAAAAGGTGCCTCTTCGTATTTAACTTCACTAATAGTTGCTTCAGTTTTTTTCATAGCTTTGATTTTAATTAGGTGTGGATTTTGATCTTTAACTTTAAGCCTTACTTCTTTCTCAAAAATATCTTTTAAACTTTTAAGTAAGTTTCCTGTTTTAGTTCTATCAAGTTCCCAGTTATTTCTTTTACAAAAATTAAAAAAGTCTTCCATTCTAAAGTAACAAAACCCATCTTCATCTGTCCACGCCATCTTACGTAAAATATCATTTCTGCTCCTAGCTTGTGTTCTATTAACAGTAAACTGTTCTAATAAATGAATTAATACTTCTTTAGGATCTAAAGACTTTAATGGTTCTATTTCCTGCATAGTAGAAAACAAAGACTTTAAATAAATCTCTCTCCAGTCAGGGCCTTTGGGTATTGTTGCAATAACAACTCCTGCTTTATCCATAACTTCTATCGAGAATAAATTTGCATTATGTAATTGTTCTTTAGTTAATTCTACTCTCTTGCCATCTACATCTAGAAAATATTGTGATGGAGTTGAACATATTTTTGAAAGTTGACCTAGTTCTGGCATCTGTTCTTCTTCAAAACCAACACCAAATTTCTTGGTGCGACATTTCGCTGCATTACATACACTACAGATTGGTTGATCTTTACACTTATACTTATCGTAGCCACGCTTACCAATAGATTTAATTAAGTCCTGAACCTCTTTAGATTTAAGAGGTGGGTTCATATATTTATGGTTATCATCTTCTAATATGTCTTGCCAATTATCTGGATTAGATTTTTGTCTATACACAGCCAAATTAAACAAAGCATTGTTCCTTGAACCTTCACCAAAACCTTCTTCAGCTAATGTATTTAAACATGGAGGACCATCCTTAAAAACTTCTTGGTTTCTTTCTACTGTTTGTTTTATCTGTATGTTTTCTATCTCTTCTCGAGTCTGAACCCACTCATCATATATAGAATAGAATGATTCTAAATTAGCGGCTTTCCCACCAGATGAAAATGTGTATCTTAATCCTCTAACACCACCGTGGTATGGTAAATTTAAAAAGTTTCCTGTGTCTCCTTTGTCTACATGTATTACAGTTTGTTTTGGAAATATTTCACTACCCTCATATCCTAAAGCTTTCGCCATGGCCTTAAGTTTTAATTGCATCAATGATGCAGGTATAAATTCTTTTGCAAATAAGAATAGATGTGCGCCACCAGACTTTGATCTAAAAGTAACTAGAGGAAAACCTAGTCCTTTTATGTCTCTCATTAATGAAATATGATCTAATTTATATTCATCTACATCTACACAACCCCATCTACATTCGTTGTTTTCATTGATTGGAATAACACCTAACGCTGGCTCTTTTCCATCTAAATGATCCTGCCATAGTTGATCTGTTATCTGTTTTCTTTTAATAAATGCTTTGGCTACTGCTTTTCCTTTCTCTGTCGTCTCACCGGTGAGCTTCATTATTCCATAGGCACTATTATTACCTTCAAATATTTCTTTAAACCTCATATCTTTTTCTTAGGTCTCCCTTTCGGTTTGCCGTAGTTGGGTTTAAAAGTAGGTTTACAAATATCACTACAATACTGCTTTGTTCTTTGATATTTTGTTATATCAAATTCACTTCCGCACTTTATGCAATTTTTTTTCATTTAATTTCTTCTTCCTTTCGTCTCTCTGCCTGAATGATTCTTTCAAGCTTATTTCCCACAACTCATCTTCCTTTTGCCAAAACTCATCAAAAGTTATATAATGTGAAGACCCGATAGACGGGGGAGTTGTCTTCGGGTCTCCAACCATGATTAAAATGGTACGTCGTCCTTAGACTTCGTCTCACCTTCACCATGTTTCGCTTCTACTGCGCCCAATGATACGCTAGAAGCAAACTGTTTAGCAGACTCATACAAGTTCTTATCCTGTATAGGGCCTATTAAAGTTACATTCCAACCAAACCAAGTTCCCTTGTCATTTGATTGTTGTACGGTCTTTAAGTTATATACGTGACTATAAGCCGCCGGTGTGAATAGACCATTCTTACCTTTAAGTTTGATACTATTCATCATTGAGTTCCACGAACGACTCACCTTTAGTTGTGTAGATTTCATAGAGATCAATGCTGTTTGCAAATCCTCTGTCAACACAAAGTAAGACGCTGTGTTCTCTAGATAGTTACCGTTAGGTAATCTATCTTTCCAGTCAGCTCCTCTAGTAGCTTCTTTAATGATGCCACTACTAACTGGATGGATAGCAACAGGAGCACTTGTGCCCTCGCCTCTATCACTCCACTCAACATACTCTCGCTTATAACCGCAAGGAATTATGTTAAGTCCCTTCTCACCATCATATGTCTGCTTAGTCACGGTATTGAATATCATACCTGGTTCAGCACCTTCCACATATTTGGCGTCCCGTTTGTTTGTCTCGGGTGACAACTGTCCTAGCACACGTAGAAAAGGCATCGCAAAATCATCGCGATCCATTCCATGCATACCACCAGATTTGTCTTCTTCAAACATACTCGCTAAAGCTACGCTTGAATTTTCTTTTTTCGTTACTTCGTTCATTGTACAAGTCCTCCTATACTATATGATTGTTTCTCACTAGACCCCATTGGTGAAGTACTTTCTTCCGGATCTTTGTGATCAAATTTTGGAAATTTAATTGTGCTTTTATAAACAACTAAACCCCCATTTAAAAATTTTTTCCTTTGAGAAAAATCAAGATCATAAAGAGCTGGTTTTCCTTTAGGTTTTAAATTTTTAATTTTCCAATTCATAGCTTTCAGACTAAACATATAAGCAGGTAAGTTTAATACTCTAAATTCCTCATACTGACTTAAAGATGTAGGTTGTTCAGAATTTAATAAACCTTGTAAAACGCTATACATTTTACTTTTCTTTGCAGGAGACACTACATATCCATTCTCTTCCATTTTTTGGATTTCCTCTGGATCTGTAAGTGTATCACCAATGGTGTAATCACCTGCATTTAAATACTTCTGAATTATTTCAGCAGTACTATAGCCTATTGTTTTTTTGGTTTTTTCTTGTTTCATGTTTCATTCTCCTTGTTTCATGATTCATTTTTTCCGGCTGATTTTAGTTTGATCCTTTACAAATAAGTTAAAGGAATCAGAGGGCATATCGAGGCCGGCCTCGATACGCTCCCTGTAGAGAGCCTTCAAAGTCATGGGCTCAACTTTAGATTTTTGTTGAGGCTCATAACCAGAATTCTCTGCAAGGTCCAGGAGATCCTGTGCCTTGTTATCTTCGCCTTTACCGAACGTAACGAAGACTTCATTTTTAATGATGTCCTCTAGTCCGTTTTCTCGAAGCCATTGATAAGCTGCGTCAGTACCATCTTTTTTAATAGTACAGCTGTATGATTTTCTAATTTCTACAGCGCTTCCGTCAGCTAATTTCAGAGATGATAATCCCTGCTCCGCGAGCATATTGGGTATGATCTCTGATGCAATCTTATCTGCTTTTTCTTTAAGTGTTTTTGTCTCTTCTTCTTTAGTAGATATTTCATCTTCTAAAGCTTGAAGTTCTAAACAGTAGCCAGATAGTTGCTGAATATCTGTTTTCTCTATTACTTCTTGTTGGTCTTGTTCAAGATCTTGTATTGTTAATCCTGGCATTATAATTCTCCTTTGTCATATAAATCGAATGTAAGAGGATAGTATCTAGTTTCTTGTCTATCCCATTTTAATAAATTAAATCTACCACCAGTAACATCACTTACTATAGCTGTAGATAGACCTATGATAGCAGGATCACCCGTACATAAAATATAATCATTTGATTTAAAATCTCTTAAGTTCTTCCGCATCTTATGAATAAAAGGTGCAGGGCTAAATGTCATTTGTGAATTTTCAGGTAAACAAATAACTAGATATCCATGGTCAGATGCTGACATGATATTAATGTTTTGAGGTGGGTGTTGTAAAACGTAAACAAAAGTCTCTTCAGGATTATCTTTTATAAACTGAAGAAACTCTGCTAATATTTTAGGTCTATATAATTCAAATACTCTACTTATTTTTCTCACTTTTTTCTTCTGCTTTCTTAGGTTCTTCTTCTTTCTTAGCTGAGTTAACCTCTGCTGTCAACTGTGCAATTTGTAGTTCTAAATTAATTATCTCATTGTTGCGTTTTTGCAACATACTTGATAGTGATTGTATTATTTGATCTTTGTCCATGATCTTTCTCCTATTTATAGTTGACATTTATATAATAATTATTATGTTAATGTCAAGAAAGAAAATATGATAAAACATTATAAGTTTAAGACGAAGCCGTACGCTCATCAAATCAAAGCCTTAGAGAAGTCCTGGGCCCAAGAAACCTATGGATTGTTCATGGAAATGGGAACAGGAAAGTCTAAAGTTTTAGTTGACAATATAGCCATGCTATATGATCGAGGAGCTATCAGGGGTGCGCTAATCGTCGCACCTAAAGGAGTGTATAAAAACTGGGATCAAATAGAATTCCCTGTACATATGCCAGAACATGTTGAATACACTAAGGTTTTGTGGGAAGCAAATTTGACAAAGAAAAAACAGTACGAGCTTGATACTTTGTTTGATGATAAAGGTGATCTTAAGATATTGATAATGAATGTAGAAGCATTCTCTACAGAAAAAGGACTGGACTTTGCACATAGTTTCCTTAACATATTCCTTGGAAGAGCTTTGATAGGGGTTGATGAATCTACGACGATCAAGAGTCCGACAGCAAAGCGAACAAAAAATATTTTAAAAATAGCGGATCTTTCGAAGTACCGTAGAATACTAACAGGCTCTCCAGTTACAAAGTCTCCTCTAGACTTATACACCCAGTGTATGTTTTTAGATAAATATCACTTAGGTTTTGAATCTTACTACTCATTTCGTGCAAGATATGCAAACATGGTCAAGAGAAATTTTGGTGGACGTTCAGTTCAACTTGTTACCAGTTATAGAAGACTCGATGAACTTGCTGAGAAACTAGAAACATTTTCATATCGTGTATTAAAAGAAGACTGTTTAGATTTACCACCTAAAGTATTTACAACTAGAACAGTAGAATTATCTGATGAACAACATAAGATGTATGTCACCATGAAGAAAGCAGCTATCGCTGAGCATGAAGGTAAGATTATGAGTTCAGCATCAGCTTTAACTACTCTATTAAGACTACATCAAATCACTTGTGGACATATGAAGAGTGATGATGGTGAGATAATTAAAATAAAAAATAATAGAATTGAATCTTTGATGCAGTGTTTGGAAGAAACCGATGGTAAGGTAATCATCTGGGCAAATTACAGAGAGGACATCAGAAATATAGTCGAAGCGTTAAAAAAAACTTACGGAGATGCCTCTACAGTTGAATATCACGGTGGAGTGGACCCCACCCATCGCCAGGACAACATTGCTCTATTTCAAGAGAAAAACAGCCCTACACGCTATTTCGTAGGAAACGCACAGACTGGAGGGTATGGAATCACCCTAACAGCAGCAAACACTGTAATATATTATTCTAACAACTATGATCTGGAAAAAAGACTACAATCTGAAGACAGAGCACACCGTATCGGCCAAACTGGCAGCGTTACCTACATTGACTTAGTGGCAGAAAAGACTATAGATGAACGTATCATCAAATCACTTAAGGATAAGGTTAGTATTGCCAATGAGATCATGGGCGAAGATATTAAAGACTGGATATAATGGGAGTATATGGGACTTAAGGCGAGCGTTATTATTTTTTGAAACTAAAGAATTATCTGCTCGTATGCTGTTCGTCCTTCTATTTTCTTCGCTTGCAGTACTTGCTTGCGCGGTGTTTCTGGTGCTCTTTTCACTGAGCAATGAACCCATCCTGAATTTGGATCAACACCATCATAGAACTCTAGTATCAATTGATCAAACTCACAGTTTTTTGTAATCCACGTTGCGAGCTCCTTGTTGTCAACTGAATGTATCTCGAAGTCTGCTGCCTCACCCTTGGCATGTTGTGACTTAGACGAAGATCCGATAGCCTCGCACAACTCTGGGCTGCGATAGCCTGAGGATATCATGACCGGTTTACCGAAGTGCTCGCGCACTGGTTGTAGGACGGACTCCGCTAGGTGAATAAGATTATTAATCTCCGAGGTCCCCGGTTCATTACGAATGTTTTTACGGATCGCTGTTTGAGATTTTGTTAGCTCTGCTAACGAAAAATTGTTTGACAGTTTCATATTAAAACCTCTCTGTTCCTTTAAATTTACCACCCATACCACCAATAGGTCCGTGTTGTCCTCCTTGCATTCCAGATCCATGACCAGAAGGTCCACCAAATTGTCCTCCACCCTGATGTGGTCCTCCACCTGCTGTAATACCTAAAGTTGGTCCTAATGATTTTATACCTGTATTATCCGTTATGTTTGTGGTTGAATGACCAAGTATTTTATTTGCAATTTTTTGACCTAAATTTGTGTTAGCAAACCTAGCTCCCCATTCTTCAACGTCATCTCTCGTACCAGTAGCATCCATAAGTAGATTTCCTGCGCCATAACCTAATTGACCAGCACCAAGTGCAAGGCCAGCTACATTTGCTCCTCTAAACAAAGGATTCTTTAATGCAGACATTCCTTTTTCATAAAGATATCTAGCTCCCGGTGTTCCACCGGCTATATTACCTGTTGTTCCTTTACCAAATAAACTTTTTATTCCTTGTCCAAAATAATTTAAAGGTCCCACTTTAGGACCTGTTCCTTTATATTTTGGATTGTAACCAGCATATTTAGAACTCCAAGGATTTTCACTTGCAAGAGCATCTGCAAAAGACATGTTTTGATAGAAACTTCTAGGTTGTACTGCTCCTTTATATAACCAGTTGCCTACCGGACCTAATTGTGTACTTTGCATAGGAGTAAAATTAAATGGAGAAAAAGCTGCCATTACATTCCTATCCTATTTAATAAAGCTTCTATAATTATTAAACCAACAGCCCCCACCGTGGTTAACACAACCCAATAGATTTTATCTATCTTACCGCCCAAAGTTTCAATGTCCCTCTTCATATGCTTGAGATGATTCTCTTTAACGTTTGTTAATTCTCGCTTAACACCGGTTATATGACCGTGCAGGGATATAATGTGTTCTCTTTGTGTCTTAGGTTGCATAGGCACTATCCTACACCAAAAATTGGATCAGTAGTACCAAAAACTTGCTGACCTCGTTGTTGTATTCCACCACCACCAATTACACCTGCAGGATTAATACCTGGAGGAGTTGCTATAACCTGTGGTGTTCCTGTATTTATAGCTGCTTGTGGAGATGCTTGAGCTGATCCTATAAAAGGATTCTCAAATCTTGGGAAGGCAAAGCCACCCCATAGTGGTAAGTTATTATATTTCTTAATCATATTTTGTATCTGACGCTGAGCTGCTAGATATGCATTACGCTCACCTATAGCTCTTGCATTATCTGCAAAGGCTTTCATGATATTTTCTGATGGTATGAATGGTTTAAATCTACCAGACTTAATTGCATTAAGTTGTACATTAGATATCCTATCTGCAAACTGTAAGTCTAGTGCACCTTGACCGGCACCCAATGTTCTAGCTGCATAGTAATCTTTAAACATTTCTTGTTGCACATTATAAGCAGCTTGGTTAGCAACCTCAAATCTATCTACTATGTCTGCAGGATTAACCGGTCCACCTTTAAGTAGTGGTGATGTGAACTCACGTCTAGCTGCGTTGATACCAGTTCTAAAGTCTGCAATTTTAAATTTCATACTTCTAATTGGATCAAGTTTAACTGCTCTGAACCCTGCTATACCTGCTAGCTCATCACCTAGTTCATATGAACGACCGTACTCATCTACTTCTTCTCTTATTGATAAGCCCATTCTATTAATCGCTGCAATTGATCCTGGCATTTGTGTCTTAACTAAATGCCCTGCAGTTAAAGACACTCTCTCACCCCATGGTGTTGCTTCTGTCCATAGTCTTCTACCTTCTCTTGTACGTCCACCTCTTAAGAAGATATCTGACGCTGCTTCTGTCCAAATTGATTCACTTACAAATGGTGATAATGTCTCCGCTGTTGCAGCGAACATACCAGTTGCAACACTCTTCATAATTTCACCTTCATCAATACCTTGGTTAACACTATTAATCATTGTGTTTATTGGACGTATCATTGTATCGTAAGCATTAGCGTGAGAAAAATCTACGTACTTTAATTCACCTGTTTCATCATCTCGTATTGGTACAAGTGTAGAGTTCTTAGACCAGTCAGGAACAAACCTTCTCATGGCTTCCATTTCATCTTCACTTACATCATAAATAGCTTTAGCTGCTTCTACTGTTCCATAAGGTACACCTACAACAGTTGTACCAAACCCAAACAATCTTTTATAACCTATACCTCTAAGTGGGTTAACTACTCTTCCATCGTCTAGTGTATGTGCATAGTTTATTTCTTTTAGTGCACGGCCCAATATATTTGTTGATGTTCTCATTATCTCTGCTGGAAATGACACAAAGTTTCCAAACGGTAGTTGTCTTAGTCCCTTAATGAAATCATTTACCATGTCATAGTTAGGTATATTATTTCTAACTATACTAGCAGCTTCCTCGTTAAGAGCATCATCAGCAACTTTAATTCCATACTTAGAGTAAGCTTTATTTAAACGCTGACGTTCTAGAGCATATGAAGTAATTTTCCAGAAGTCATCCTCAGCTGTATACATTTGTTCTGTCCACTTTTTTGCTTTTGAAAGTGGTCTCATTAAACCGCGCAAACCTTTTTGAGCTGTGAGTGTTTCACCAAAACTAACATCTTTAAGTAGTCTTTGGAGATCACCAAGACGTACATTACTATTAACCACACCTAGTCTTAATAAATCTCTATATGCATCATTTGCCATACGCGCTCCAGGTATCTGTAATGCTTTGTATGCATCTTTCATAGCTGCAGCCATATCTGTTGGACTAACTAGTCCAGGTATTAAACCATTAGCTCCAGCAAATGCACCAGCAGATACAAAGTTACGTACGTGTGTGATAGGACTTAAAATAGTTTTTGCAATTTGTGATGTAGCTTTTGGATATAAAACAAGACTATCATACATCTGTCTAATAGTTCCTTTATCTCTAGCTAACATAGCTGACTCTTCTATAGCTTCTGCTACACCTTTCTCAGCCCACTTACCGTTTAAAGGATTCGTGATCCCCGCTTCGATAGTCCTGGTTGGATCAATCTCGATCTGTTTTATGTTACCACCTAGTGATTTGAATGCATCTAGTTCACTCTCATGGAAGAAACCTTTTTTCCCTGCAGCTATGTCATCTGCACTCTTTTTCATTAACTCTTCATAGAACTGATTACGTCTAGTGATTAAAGATAATCTACCAGAACCAGCTAGCATCGTTTGCATTGGATCACTCACTTTACCTAGTACTTCATCAATAACTTTACGTGCATCAGGGGTCAGTGAGTCAAGTGCAATCTTTGGATTAAATTCTAGATCAGATAGTACAGTTTTGTTAGCAAAGAAATCAGGAACCTCTAGGAATATACCCGAAGACTTTTCCTTACTTGTTGAAAGACCTCTTGGTAATCTAGCAGACTCAACCATCTTATCTACAAAGTGTCTAGCTTCTTCATCCGTTAAACTCTTACCTGCTGTACGTGCAGAATCTTGTACCATCTTAACAGCTTTAGTAACAGCCTCTTCAGTTGGTGCATAGTTAAGTAGTGGTATTAAAGATTTGTTCTGGAATATCTCATAGGTTGATCCAAGATAACTTTTAAATTTATCTCCAATGATTCCTCTAAATTCTTCTAGTACTTTTGGATCCGCATCCTTCATTGAATAACCAAGACGACTAAACATATGGGACCAACCCAATCTCATTTGTTCAAATGAATCTAATACACCATCTATGTCAGCTTGCTTAGCACCACGATCTTTCATTAACTTTGTAATCTTTGCAACTCTATCAGGATCCATGGCACCGAAAGCAGACTTACCTGTTACCTCCATATCTATTTTACCTGACAATAAAGTTTCATTTAGTTCATCCATGAATTCTGTTCTTCCTTTGTTACCCATTTTATTGAATGGGTTTTTTACAAAAGGAAATATGGCATCAATGTGTTTATCTAATTTTCTTGCAATTTCACTAGCGTAGTTAACATCAGCTGCTCTAAAACCAATGTTAGCTCTTTCAAGTTCAAAGAATTCCTGTGGCTTAGCACCCCGTGGTCTGAGCTTTGATAAAAATTTATCTAATGCATCGTTACTTGAGTTTAAATCATCTCTTCTTTTCCATACTGACTTAACTGCTGAGCCTGTACCACCAATCAATCCTAAAAATAATGCACCATCCACTCCAAACTTTAATCTATTAATAACTTCTCTTGATGCTTCAGTTGAATCATTAGGGGTTAGTTGTGTTGGGCCACCACCAAATAGATCTCCCATCGTACCAACAGATTCAGGATCTCCTATAAATATGGCATCTGATACACCAGCTGCGCCAGCTGCGCCAAGTGTTGCAGCCATTCTACCTTTAGCATTAAGAGCTGTCTTCATTCTCTCTTCAAGTTTAGGGTCAGTTATTTTAAAATAGTTTCCATTTCTTTTATGAAGCAATGCCTTACGTGTAACTTTCTCACCCATTCTCCACGCAGCTGCACCAGGTATACCAAGATTAACTAATACTCTAACCATTCCACCCATGACATTATCTTCTGTCATTTCATCTAGTCCAGTTAGATCATCGAACCATTGTTCTACCTTAGCTGCATTGTTTGTACCTAGTCCAAGATCCATGAGTGCCGCACCAAGTGTGAATGCACCACGAGGTATGTCTATAATACCTGCTCCAATACCAGCGAGCATACTTTGAATAGTACCAACTTTATTAGTAGGTCCACCGATGGTTACTTCTCCTCTTCCACCACCTATATTTCCAACTGGTTTAGGTGATCCACCTATCTGCATACCAACACGTCCGCCTTCGTCCATCTCAACGCGGCCACCGTCTTTCTTTAATTCCTCAGGTATTTCAAGCTTCCTAATACTTGGATTTGTTTGTCTCCCTTTTTTTGCAAACCTAGATGTTTCCAATAGGACATTTTTTAAATTTTCTATAGGTCTACCTACAGTTATTCCACCAACAATACCAGAAGATTCTCCTCCTCCTGGAATAAGTGGCATATAACCATGTTTTTTATTAAAAGCTTTTAAAGCCGCATGGTCTTGTGACATTAAATCTGAAAATTCTTTTATAATAGTTTTTTGTTCTCCTTTACCCGCACCTGCTTTAATTGCGTTGTCTAACTTAGAGGCGTAAATTTGTTCTAATGCGTTTATTCTAGAATTACCTGTAGCAGAAGTTAATTCGCTAAAAAAAGGGTTTGTAGCAACACCTTCTTTATGGTGTCTGTTAAATATAGCCAATTGCATATATTTTTTACTTTGCTCCTTACTTAAATTTCCTATTTGATCTTTATAAAGACCTCTTTGAATAACACCTGTTAATCTTTCAGGAGTATTTTTTACTGTTTGTGATTGTATGTAATCTAGTTGTCTCATAGGCTTATAAGCTAGCTGAATACTGCCTTTACCAAACGTATCATCATAAAATTTTTCTAAATTCTTATATGTAATTTCTTTACCAGTTATTTTATCTCTAAACTTAAGATTTTTCATAGCGGCTCTTGTAAAATTTCCATCTTTAGGTAAAGAACTAGGAATATATTCAAGTCTACCATTAGCGGATTGAGCACTCCTATCTAAATCATACCATAAATTGTCTTTTTCTGTTCTTCCGTATTCTCTTTTACCGCCTTCTCTTAGTCTTTTATCTCTTGCTCTTTTGATCGCTGCTCTCCCAGCAGGAGATGTATTATAAGCAAGTCTTTGAAGTCTAGCTTTTTCGGGGTTATCTTTTCTTCTTTTAAGTCCTCTTTGAGTATCTAAAACTTTTCTTTCAGCCGTTGTATATTTAACACCGGTTGTTGCTGGTCTTTTTTTAACAGCAGCAGCTGTTTTTAAACTGTTAAATAAATCTAACCTTGTGCTTATTCCTTTTTCTTTTAAATAAGCTTTGTCTTGTGAATATTTATAAATAGTTTTTGGTCTTGCTTTTGATTTAAATTTTTTAGCTAAATCAATTGGACTTAATTGTGGAAATTCTTTTGGGTTTCTAATACTGTTTTCAACATACCTAAATATTTTTGGTAGTTCTTTTGCAAATAACTTTGTAAGTTGTGCTGCTCCTAAACCCATACCAACCCCCTATCCTGCTGCGTGGGCTCTGGCCTCTTCTGCGCTATCAAAGCCTTGTACTTGACCGTCAGGATCATCTGGATTACTGCTGACACCTACGTACATACCACCATATAGATTAGTTGGATCATAGTACACACTACCTGCAGATAATCTAGAACCGTCAGCTGCATCTTGCTTAGCATTCAATGGAAGAATGTCTGTAACACCAGCTTCGTAAGCTTCAATTCCTTTAAGGCCTTGTGATCTCATACTAGGATCTAATTGTGGATCAGAGAGTAATTGTACCTTAGCTTGGTCAAGTGCTTGTTGTTGAGCTAAGTCACCACCAACTACTTCTTGAACAGCCATACCTCTAAACTGGTCCTCTAAGTCTTTTATACGTTGTGTTTCTGCACCTGCTTCAGTACCAAGAGCACCAATTGCTGCTCCTCTATCTTCATCCCAAAGCTGACCAGCTTGTATAAGTCCTCTACTAATAGCACCCATCTTGTCTGGCTCTTCACCTAATAGATCCATGTATAGCTGAGCGCGCTTCTCTGCGTCTGCTTTAAGCGCAGCGAATTCTTCTTGTTGAGTTTCAATTCCTTCTGCTACTGGTCCTTTTGTATCGTCTGCTGTAACTTTTACACTAGCGGGATCTCTTCCCATTAGTTTATCTATTCCTGAAGTAGGTGTTTCTCCTGTAGCTAACCAAGAAGCTAATCCAAGTGGGGTAAAATCAGCTAGTGGTTCAAGTAACCAATCGCGACCGCCTTGTATTAAATTTAATAAAGGAACATTTTCTTGAACTTTTTCAGGTATATCAGGTAATAAAGCTGAACCAATTCCGGCTCCTGCTAATCCTAGACCAACTGGAGCTGTTGCTAATTGTGCCGCTCTTAATGCTCTTGCTCCCGCAGTGGCTGATGGGACTTTAGTTATTATGTCATATGCTTTAGGAGCAACTCCTGGCAAACTTTTGCCCATCATTCTTTTTGTTATTGGATCACCTCTAAGAAAACCCATTATCCCACGTGGGTCTGCTCTTCTTGTAATAAATCCTGGAGCACGTCTTCCTAAGAGTCTAGCTAAAGTTCCTAAAATTGCTCCACCTGCTCCACCTGCTCCAACCAAACCTGCTAGTAATGGGTTATGTGCTTCACGCATTTTACCATCTGGTCCTCGCATATAACCAACTGGTCTTGGGTCTACTTTTCCACCATCATTATATCCAGGTCGATTGTAATTAAGACCAGAAGTTAGACCAACACCATGTGAGTTGACCTCGCCTCCTAGTTTAAACATTTTTCTTCTAAGTGTGTGTGGCATTAATTACCCCCATCCACCGAACATACTACCTATAGACATTCCTGATCCTATTCCAGTTAATAGATTAGCCATTGGACTAGATTGTTGTTGCTGTTGTGGTATTGCAAAATTAGATCCACCGCCGCCCATTGCTGCTAAGTTTTGACCAAATGCCGTAATTCTTTGCCATGGCTCATAAGCTTGCATTTGAGCTCCTTGAGCTGCAGTATCCAGACCAGCCTGAATTTGTGCTTGTTGACCTTGACCAACTTGACCAAGTCCTGCCCATGCTTGTTGCGCAAGCTGTGGTTGTAGTGCAGCTAGACCCTGTTGTGCTTGACCTGCTTGACCAAATAATCCTACGTTCTGTGCTGCTTGTCCTTGTTGGCCTTGAGCAACTCCTAATTGTCCCTGACCAACCTGACCTAACATATTTACATTTTGTCCAGCTTGTGCTTGTGCTTGACCGAATGCTTGCGATGCAGCCATCTGTGCGTTTTGATATCCCTGACTTAATAAATTAGCCTGTGCTTGAGCTCTATCTAAAGCTCCTGAAGCAGCTAATTGACCTTGAGCAACTCCAAATCTTCCACCACCGAAAGCTTGTCCAGCAGAAGCTCCAAATTTTGCCTGTTGTTCTGCCATCTTTTGATCGTAGCCAGCCATTGTTGTATCAATTACTTCTTGTTGATACGGCGACATGAATTGTTGATAAGCTTGTGGGCCCATGTATTGAGCACCAGCATCTTGACCAGCGACAGCTGCTTGTTGGGCAGCATCCATTGCAGTTCCTGCTTGCCCTAAAGCCGCTGTGCCGGCACCTTGTCCTGCTTTTGCTGCAGCAGAAGCCCCACCAAAATCTTTTTCAGCCTGAGTTAAATATTTTTGATAACCCGCGATCCCCGTTCCAGTACCCTCTTGTATTCCTGTAAACATACCAGCATCGTCAAATTGTAGTGTACCGAGGCCCGCTTGTGTTGCCGCTTGTTGCGCCGCTTGTTGTTGTAATTCTGTTTGTGCCGCAGCTTGTGGTGCGAAAGCAGATGTATCAATTGGTTTTCCTATTTGTTGAGCCATGTATGGACCCATCACACCTTGTAGCGCCTGTACCTGTGGTGATGGCAAAGACATACTTTGCTGTTCCATGTTTCCTGTAGAACCTTGTATCTGTTGTAGTAACTCATTATAAGTTGGAGGAGTTCCACCAGTTTGCATGCCTACACGAGCATTCATAATTCCTCCACCTTGTGCGCCTACACGGCCACCTGTATTAAAATTATGCTCCTCCAATATTTGTTGTATTAAATCATATTCAGTCATTCCTGCCTCATCCAAATTTTTTAATGATTTTTCATAATCGGTTTCCATACCAAGTAAACCTCTAATTCCTCCAACAAGAGCATTAGGAGTAAACATGTCACCAATCGCTGAAAAAAAACCAGGCATGTTTGCCCCAGTAAGAGGTCCTTTATTAATACCAAAGCTACCAATAGAATCTTCATACATCTTGGTATTATGCTCAGCTAATAAATCAGCTATACTACCTCCATTGTCAGCTCCTACACGGCCACCTTGATTATGATTCTCATCCATATACTCCATAGCTTTTTCATAATCTGTTTTTATTCCTAGTAAGTCTCTTATCCCTAATATTGCTTTATCCGCCCAGTTAGGAGTAATTTGATCAAGAGTCCCAGTCAAAAACCCACTACCAGCTCCAGGTCCATAATCTATTCCAAAAGGTGTATAGTGTTCACCTTCTCCTAATTCTCCTGCTATCATTTTCCATAGATTACTTACTGGTTCTTTACTTCCTTCAGCATAACCTACACGGCCACCGGTATTGTAGGCATCATCTCTAATCATTCCTCTACTTCTTAAGAACTCTACTTGTTCTTCATTAGTCATATCTATTAGTTCTGGAAACTCATTCATTAAAGGTTCAATAAAATCTTTCCAACTTTCATAAGGTTGTCCCATTATACATTCGCCTCCAATTGATTCATTAAGTCGTACATTTTTTGTGCTCCCGCATTTACATCTCCATTACCCATACCTTTAACAGCATCGGAAGTCATTACAAATTCATTTTTTGCTAGCATCGCTGGCACGTCATCTTTCTTCTCTTGTGCACCCATTGGAATAAAAGATCCATTACGTCCATCTACTTGCATACCTTGTGGCATTCCAGGAGCCACGGTTGATGGAGCGGGGTTCATAGGATGCATAGCACCTAATCCACCTACCATATCTCCTCCTGCATATTTAATACGTCCACCTTTGTTGTTTTGGTTTTTCATATATTCTTCAATTATTTTTTGTTGTTCTATAATTTTATCTACATCACTAGTGCCATACATTTCTTCTAAAATACTTGGTATACCTAATCTTTCAAGTATAGAAGGTTTTTTCATTGGACGTATTTCATTTTGAAATTCTTGAGCTCCAGTAACTAACTCACCCATATTATAACCTACACGACCACCATCTTTTGCTGTATACCATTCCCAAGGATTAAAATAATCTGTCATAGCTGGATCAGTTCCCATTTGACCATAGAGTCCTGTTAAATTATGTATTGCTCCTTGATAATCAGTCATTGCTTGTTTTGCAGAAGCAACTCTAGCTGCTTCTTCCGCTTTAGCTCTGTCTGCTGATAAAACTGCTTCGTTAATTAGTGATGGTGCACCAGCTACTGATGCAGCTGTCATTGCATTACCCCAACTTCCAAAAGGATCCTTTAAAGCTCCACCTATTCTTTGTGTCATTGGTCTTAAGAAATTTCCTGTCTGTTCCATGATACTTGATGGTTGGTATTCAAAAGCTTTAAAAGCTTTAGCAGCTTCGGGGTCTTTAAAAATAGATAATTGATTCATAAAATCAGGTCTTTTTACTGGCATACTACCAGTGATACTTTTAGCAGCATCTAAATCAGCTATATTAACCCCAAGTTCAGGAGATGTAATTCCACTACCCGCAGTCCTTTCTAAAAAAGGTGCTCCTGCATCAGAATCTAAAAAAGCTTTTTGTTCACCACTAAGTTCTTGTCCTGGACCTGCTGAATAACTAGCAAGAGCTGTCATTGCCTGTGCTAATGGATTAATTTTACCTGTTCTTTTTGCTGTGCCAAGTCCTGTCATTAATTGTGGAAGTATCCAGTTATTAAAAACACCTGTGCCTGCTAATCCAAGACCAGGTACAAATGCTGCGGCTATAGGAAGTATAGGTGCTATTTCTTTTGGAATAATCTTATCGGCCACCTTGTTGAAGACCTTACTTATTTTTTTCTTAACCGATCCCATTAAAGCCAATGCTCCTTTGTAATAACTTTGAAGTGATTTCTGATTAGCCCGTTAGGAGCTAAACGCAACCACTGTACTGTTTTGCCTGGACCTAATAGATGTGTAAAAAATGTTTTGTTAAATTTCATAGTGTTATGTTCTTTTGTATATATAGTATCTATTACCCACGTTCTATCTCCAGTTCTCCAATCATTAAAACCTAATGATCTTTCATCTAAAAACTTTTGTTCCGTTTTTTCATCTAGAAAGGCCCAGTTGGTAAAACCATAAATACCATCGTCATCACGATTAATACTATATTGGCCTAAAGCTAGTGAAGGATAAATATGCATGTAGATTTCTTTTAGTGTATCATTTTTCCAACTTGGATAATGGTCTTTGTAAAGACCCATGATATCTAAAAGATCATCCATATTTTCGCAAGTTGTTAAACTTGTTATTCGCCTGAGTCTGCTCCTAGTGATGGCATCTCAAGAATTTTGACTGTAACATCTACGGTTTTATTTGTGGCCCAGTCCTGTCCACAGTTTTTGCAGGCACCAATTGCCTGTTCCTCCGAATTTACCTCATTATCACAATTTTTGCAATAAATTCTCTGATAAACTTCGGGCTTAATTACCGGTATTTCACTCATTAAGTGATCTCCATTACTGATAATAATACATGTAATCTATTAGCCGTA
>JACLAC010020263.1_pt1 | contig 26621 bp, 26 predicted proteins | sample 8027881 | NCBI WGS metagenome assembly JACLAC01 (sample SAMN15725517, study PRJNA655200) | protist metagenome | isolation source: fluorescence activated cell sorting (FACS) single amplified genomes of... | place: Spain: Blaines Bay Microbial Observatory, Mediterranean Sea | collected 2016-01-19 | reverse complement strand
ACCCGACCTCTTTTGCTCAGGCATGCTATTTTCACACTGGATCTAAAGACGGTTTTAGCCGCACCAAAGCTTCCGGATCATACGGTAATAACCGTCACCTACGCCCAGGCACTGGCCTCGCGAGGAAATCTAAAAAAGGCGATGGGTGTCCTGAGAAAGAGCAAAAAAGACCCACAATATCATCGTTACCTAGGAATCCTATGGGAATTAACCTGTAATCACGAACAAGCCCTGGAGGAGTACAAACTGCAACAAGCTGAGGGTTTTCCGTTTGATCTGTTTTTGAACCTGAAAATTTTCTCCATGCTGATTTGTTTAGCGCGATATGAAGAGGCCATGGAAAAATTGGACCAATTTCGTTCAGATTTGCCCAAAGGAACGGTGTGTGTTTATGAAGCAATGGTTTTTTGGTTCAGGAACCAACTCTCTCGGGCTGCTGAAGTCCTTTATTCCTTCCCAGGCTACACAGAGGAAATGGTCCACTATCAAAAAGGGATTATCTCGCGAATGATGGGAGAACCGGAAGGGGCACTGCAATGTTTTGATCTGGAAAACCGTTATTATCCAAAGTGGTACAAAACCCTGGAAAAATACCTTACCTATCTGGCAATGAGTGATAAAGTTCGTGCGACTCAGGTTCTGGAACAAATGCCCGCACATGCCTACCTTTACTGGAATAAAAGAAAAGTCACAATGGCCGAGCCTGATTTTAGAGAGGCGGCCAGGCAATACGTGGCCCTCGAAAAACCGGGCCACCAAGCCAAAGCTCTTGAAACAAAAGCGGCTTGGGTACGGCAGTATTACCTGGAACACATGGTTCTGGGGACCTTCACGAATTTTCCATCGGAGCGGCCTGATTGACTACCTCCTACCTCGTGTATTTTTCATCTCGGGTAGCCGGCTATCTCGAGATAATATTCCATGGCCCGTAAATGATCGTGCACCGTACAGAGATGGGGCGAGCGTTTCTCGAGGAATCCACTTAGTTGGCGGTACAAGCCCGGTTTATAGCGGGTATCCAGATGATCATCCATATCCAGGAAAGAGGTTGTGACCGACCCCTTTTCCTGGATTTGGAGTTTTTCCAGGGGTCGTAGGATCAGGCGGTGTTTCGCGGTCAAGACCTCCACACCCCAGCGACCGGGTGCATCCCAGTCAGCCTGGTAGGAGAATAGCGCATTTTTTTGGGAAATACCCGAGCCGCAAAAGGCGGAGGCCGATGGATGCCAGGACAGGCCACCCCTGGTTAAGGCGTGGAGTTCCTTTGGTTTTCCGCCGAGAAAAAAGGCCAAGTCAACGACGTGGGTGGAGTTGACCAGAAACCAGTGGTTCTTGATGGCCTGGTTCTTGTCCGCCTGTTCGATGATGTGACTCCATTCGGTAAACTCGAAATTGAAGGATCGGACTCCTCCATCCATTTCAATGATTTCCAGGGCCTTTTGGACCGAGGTATAAAACCTGCGATTGTATCCGATACAAACAAAAGCTTCCTGATCATGTGCTTCACGGGCGATCTCCCGGATTTCCCCCCGGCTCAAGCCACCCGGTTTCTCTAAAAGAATGTGTTTCAACCCGAAATCGAGAAGGTCGAGCGCAACCTGCTTTAATTGATCTTCAGTAACACACACAACCGCGAATTCGGGTGCTTCGGGTGCGTAACCCAGAAAATCACGAAGACTACTGTTGAAACATGGTCCGAAAAAAGGTTGACCTAACTTTTGTGCGAAAACGTCCGTGGAAATAACTCCCGGATCGACGACCGTAAAGGAAAATCCCTGGGCCAGAAGTACTCGCGCATGTTCCACACCCATGGGTCCGGCACCAATCAACCAGGCTTGTTTCATGTTCATGTCCTTTAATATGAATAGCTCAATGCCCAATTCCAAGTGCTGAATCCATTGGGGAATCAGGTAATAGGACAGAAAGTAAAGGTTTTTCCCCGAATTCGCCCAAAATGGGCCGACAAGCCCTCGAGAAGGGGTAGGTGAAGCTGGTAGGAGGAAGAGAAAGGAGTCAGAGGGCAGGTACCTTCATTGAAAATCTCTTGGGTTACGAGTTGGGTCAGGTTGCTTTGAAAAGGCCGGTCGAACAGTTTCTCCTCATGGGTTTTGCTTTCCTTATTGATGAGCGTCATTCGGCCGTCAAAATCATTTACCGTTATTTCCCGGCCTTCAACGGAAAACACAAGGAGAAAGGACCTGGCTTTTCCGGGTTCGAAACGCTCCTCCAAAACCAATTCATGGCCTCGTGAAAAGGTAGCCTTCAAGGTTCCGGAGCATTCCAGAAACCCCTTCCGCCGGCTCTGGTGGATTTGGGAATCCAGGCCTGAGACATCCAGGTCATAGTCCTCATCACCGGTCAAATAAGAGAGGAGGTCGATGAAATGGATGGCATTGCAGGCCAGTCCCCAGTTACAGCCCGAAACTCGCAAATGAAGCGATTTTTCTTTGGCGAATATTTTTTTTAGTTCGTGATAAATAGGGACACAACGCCGGAAACAGTTCACCCAAACGGAGACATGATGGCTACGGAACAAACCGGCAGCTTGCTCGAAGGCCGCTTGGGATTGAAAAACCACCTTTTCCAGAATCAGGGACCGGACCATTCTAGTTCTGAGGAGCTCGGAGACCACGGCAAGGCGGACATCCGAATTGGTAGCCACAACTGCCAGGTCCAACACCGAGCTCAAGTCCTTCATATGCCGGAAATGCCTGATCCTTTGGATATTTCCATTCTCCGGGATTTGGGCAAAGCGTGCCCCACTGAGGGTCAATGCTTCGGGATTGGGATCCAGGACTTCCAGGACCACGGGCAAATCTATTTTGGCCAGGGCCTGAAGATGGCGGCTACCGATCTGGCCAGCCCCGATTACAGCTAAGTGTTTGGGTGAACTGGATTTCATGGGAATGATTAGGGACCCGCGGCAATTTTATCCATCATGTGTCGCACAAAATGGGGTTGCTCGGCAAGAAAATCGAACTGGGAGCGTGTATCGAATCGCTCGGACCGGAGCGATGAACCCGTGGTAATGTTCAGGTGGAGCACGGTCCTCTCCGTGTGAAGCTTGTAAGTCGCCCGGTGAAAACCATGGGAGGCATCAAAAATAAAAAGGGTACCCATTTCCCCGAGGCAATGGTATATCTCAAATTGATCTTCCACCCTTTTTTCCGGATAGCTGAAACGGTCCATATCTCGGAATGAGGCCCATTTCCTGTGGGATCCAAGGGCGTATTCCATATGGGTATCTTCCATGGTAAGATCATTGAGTAACAGCATGAAGCTGATTTGGCCCAAGCCGCCATCCTTGTGGAATTTGCCCTGGGGATTTTCGGGATATTTCCCTTCGTATCGCGTCCTGAAAATGATGGGATAATTGCGATGGTATATTTGCCTTTTGAAAAAATTGTAGAGGATGGCCGACAAATCCGGGGCGAAAAACAGGTCACGCAATACCGGATCTACGAACGATATTTTGGCCATGAACGGCCGCTCCACCGCTGTAGCCCAAGTAGGGTCTAGCTCTACCTCGTGGATAAAGGGCATTTTCTTTCTGCCTGGTTTCCCTGTTTGGTAATCCTCCAGCCAGGAGACATACTTCTCGTTGATGTATTCGGCCACCGGCCGGAACCTTCCGTTTACTTGGGTTATCCCTTTTTCTCTTAATTCCAGAAGATGGTCCCGACTTTCTTCTGACAATTTTACTAGAGGCTTGAAAAAATTGGGTGTCAGGTAATAGGCTTGTCGCGCACGGTGCCGGGCACTTTTAATAAGATGGCCATTCATTCGTTCTTGCCCCTTGGGGTAAACAATTCATTCCGACCATTATAACGGAAAAGAAATCCATCCGGGGGTGATATATACTAAAGAGTGGATATCGAGAAAAGTGGGCCAGGTCCTTAATGTCCAGGGACCCAGCCCGAAAATCAATAGGGTTGGAATTGAATAAAAGGATTGACTGTTCGGATTGCATTGTTTTCATTATCGAGCCACTCAAGGGCGGCATGTAGTTTCGTTGCCACCCAGAGTGGAACTCTCTGTAGATATTTAAGCCATTGTCTAGGACTTTTCCTCATTAAAAGGGTAGGCCCTGGTTGATGGGAATGGCGGCAACACCTTCCACGGTGGCATTGAACTTGAGGAACATGGCGTAGGCCGTTAGGGCAACCGTGTTATCATCGGAGCCGGTATTGTTCCATTCGATGATCGCAAATCCGAAGCCGCTGGTGGTGGGATTGATTCTTACATAACCCGAATTGCGGGCGAGAATCTTGGTGTCGGAAGCAGAAAAATTGACGTAGGTCACTCCCGAAGTCAAGGCGGTTCCATCCTTTTTGTAAATGGTAACCGTCACTTCCACATCATTGTTCGAGATGTTGGTTATGTAGATATCGGTCTGATGGTAGATCGTTGTGCCGGCGTTCCAAAATGGAACAATTGCTTTTCCGGTGCCGGCGGTGGCAAAGCATGCCGGCAGGAGTAATAGGACAATGAGTTGGAGTTTCTTCAAATTTTTCATCATTTTCTCCTATTCAAAATGGGCGGTGGTCGTTTACCGGGTAGGAAACAAAGGCGGGGTTCAAAAGGCTGGTGTCCCAGTAGCCCACCTGGTTGTGGACGATAAGGGCAACGGTTTCCTTGCCCGAGGTGGACCAGGTAATTACGCCGTAGCCATATTTCGAGGCGCCGAGACGCTCGATTTTAAAAATACCCGACTCATTGGCGTCCAGGGTTGCGCCGCTGGTACTCAATGGATCTCCGGTGAGAGAACCCAAAGATACCAGGTTCGTACCTGTTTCACTGGATTCAGTGTATTCACTTCCACTTTCATCGTAGAGCGTGATGAACACAGTCACGGTGCTGTCAGAAATATTGGTGATGTAGATCATGCTTTTGTTGGTACTCGTCTTATTCCAATGGGGCAAAATACCCGAGCCATCACCGGCTAAACAGAGGCTGGGACTCAAAAGAAAAAGAAGAGTGATTAGTTTTTTCATTCGTTCTCCCTGTTCCATGATTCAATATAGAAGGAAATACCCGGGTTGGGGGTACACGGATCCCGAGTGCCCTTCTTTTTTTTGGTCACTGACCATTACTCTTATCCGGTACGGGAGGAACAATCTTGAATGTTTTTTCGTGATCACGGTGTATCCCTTGGTATAGGCAATCTGGAGCTCTTTCAGTGATGAACGCTTTTTCCTTCAAACCATGGAAGTCCTAATTTAGGTGGCTTCACTTAATATGGCCACGACCTTACGGGCATGGGCTGCATCGGTCAAACAGGGCGTGCCGTTGGCGATGCAATCCAGAAAATGGGCGATCTCCACCGCAAGCGGTTCTTCCATTTTGATTTGGGGAAAATGTACATCACCCTTGCGGTGGCTGAACACGGCAGGTGGAGGGCGGTCGAAATCCATGTTCTTGCCCAACACGGCCACGGGTTCGATGCCCTTGTCGTAAACGGCAATCTTATAGTCGGCTGTATCGTCGTAGACCACCATTTTTTTGGTGCCCACAACCACCAACTCTCGTGTCCGGTGAGGATCCAACCAGCTCAGGTGAATGTTGGCCATAACCTGGCCCGGGTAGGTGATGTTGAGGAACACTACGTCTTCGATACCTTCTTGAATGAAATCCATTCCTCGTCGCTGCACGGAGAGGGGCTGGGGATCATCCAACAGGTATTGGATGATACTCACGTCATGAGGTCCCAGGTTCCAAAGGACGTCCACATCCGCTCGTATGCGGCCCAGATTGAGCCGCCGGCTGTAAATATAGCGGACCTCACCCACCTGGCCGGACTGGATGGTTTCTTTCAAAAATCGGACGGCAGGATTGAAGAGAAAGGTATGGCCAACCATGGCCACCAAACTCTTCTTTTTTGCCAGGGCGTCCAACGCTTCCACTTCGGCTACCGTGCAGGCCATGGGTTTTTCCACCAGGATATGTTTACCGGCGGCAAGGGCAGCACGAGCCAAGGTATAATGGGTTCCCGCCGGGGTGGCAATCACCACCCCGTCAACCCTGGGATCGGCGAAAACCGCTTCTACCTCGGCGCCCAGAGAGAGCCTGGGGTACAAACTCCCCGCAAAGGATCTGCGTCCGGGAGAGAGATCGATGAGATGGCTCACTTCACAGTCGGGGTTTGCCATCAGATTGCGCAACAGGTTCGGTCCCCAGTAACCACAGCCGATTTGTGCAATACGTATCATTTTCTGTACCTCGAAAAAGTGAGCGGGTTCGAGACCCGTTTCACAGATATTTATGTCGGGCCGAGTCAATAAAACAAGTGATTGGCGCAAATCTACCAAAACCGTGCTGGTACACGCCTAATGAAAATGGCCTTAACCCCACAGGCCTCTACAAGTAGAGGCTCATCTGACCGATCCGGACAACTCGGACTGGTAGCGGGTTTTTAATGAACCGAGGACCCATAGCCGGACCCTCGGTGTCCATGGTTAATTGGAAATAAGGCTATTGGTAGAGGTCGGCGTGTTGGGTGTCGCGTTGTAGTTGGTGGTATTGCTGGAAACGGTGCTGTTGAGCACGTCTATCAACGAATCGGTACCCACATGAACCCCATTAGTATTGTTTTGTATTGTTGAGCTTCTAGTAACGACTGAACAGTTGTAACCGGCATAGACGCCGTAGTCATTGCCCGTTATCGTACTGCTGTTGGCAAGGATATAGGCCGCGCCGCCGGATGAAGAAAATCCGTATTGATTGTCTGTGGCTGTGCAACTGTCAGCAGAAATCGTGCTACCTGCAAAACCCCTCACGCCAATAACGTTGTCGTCCACAACCAGCGAGGGGGAATCGATGGTAGAACTCCAGGAAGCATAAATCCCATTCTGGAAACTGGTTATGGTTACATGCTCCCCAGTAATAAGCGTACTGTTGCGAGTGGCGTGAATACCGCTGCCCTGCTCGTTGTCCCCGATCAACTTGAAACCATCGATCAATCCCAGGGTATGACCATCGGAGACTACTATTCCATCCTGGCCATTCCTGAAGGTAAAGGAACAAGATGCTTCGGTGGTTGTGTTGCCGATAAGGTGGAGTCTAGCTCCGTTGGGATGATTAATATCAATCGTGTCCTGGTTTACATAATTCCCGTTGGCGACCTGGATCGTGACGATGGCATTCCGGCCGATGGTTTTGAATTGGAGACAGTCCAAAGCCTCGTCGATTGTTGCATACTCGGAAGGGACGTTGAGGGTGACATCGCTATTAATGGTATTGGATAACTGGGAACAGGTGGTCGCCGTGGCGCCCTGAACCAGGATTACGGAAAGTAAAAACAGAACGATTGTTCTTATGTACATTGAACCTCCAATGGAGTTTTGTCTCTTTGGCAAACGTTTGAGGATTAAAACAGACCGGTTCTACCTTATGGGTCCTTTTTCATACCGGCACCCTCAATTGAATGAGCATATCGACAACCTGGTCCCATTCCACAACTTAATTCAAGAAATAGTCATCAGTTCTTTTGACCCCAGTAAATTACGGCAAGACTCCAATAATCAAAAATTAAAACTACAGGCCCAAAACCCGAGCACATTGGTTTTGGACCATGTGTCGAATTATCACAGCTACTTAAATGAAGGGATCGGGTAAAATGGTTTTGGGCTTGAATGGCGTTCAAGTATCGGCCAATAAAGCCGAGGTGGGAAAATATCAATGAATGGGGAGCACCTATCGTGAGGAGGCCGTCCCAAGCCTGTGGCTCCGTTTGCTGACACCAGGAGGATAAAGATCATGGCCGTTTATGCTTTGGTTCCCGCCCGACAGGGCAGCAAGGGGATTCCCCAGAAAAATATCAAACCCCTTTGTGGGCAACCGCTCATTTACTGGTGCCTCCGTGCCCTAAACCAAGTCTCGGCCCTTTCCGAGATCCATGTAGCCACGGACGGCGATAAGATCGAGGATGTGGTCAATGGTTTCGGCCTGGATAAAGTACGCATCTTTCGCCGGGACCCCGCCAACGCTACAGATACAGCCGCCACGGAATCGGTGATGTTGGAGTTCCTGAACAAGAAAGCCTTTGCGGATGATGACCTCCTGATCCTGGTCCAGGCGACGACACCGTATCTGCGGAACTCGGATGTGGAGAAGGGGCTCGTCTTGCTCGGAGAACGAGGCACCGATTCCCTGCTTTCCTGTGCCCGGGTCCATCAATTTTTCTGGTCGGAGGATGGGAAACCACTCAATTATGACTACCGTCACAGGCCTCGCCGCCAGGAGTTCGACGGTGCCCTGGTAGAAAACGGCTCATTCTATATCAACCGGGTGGATAATATACGACGCGACCAGAACCGCCTCTCCGGGACTATTGCGGTCTACCCCATGCCCGCCTACACGATGATGGAGTTGGATGAGCCCCACGACTGGCCCCTGGCCGAAAGCCTCATGCGTCGCTTTATCTTGGATTCCACGACCCGGCCCATCAAACTGCTGATGATGGATGTGGATGGGGTGCTGACCGATGGGGGCATGTACTACACGCAAGCCGGAGATGAGCTGAAAAAGTTCAATACACGGGATGGAATGGGCCTGGAACTTCTCCGAAAACGGGGTATCAAAACCGCTATTCTCACCTCGGAAAACACCAAAATCGTGAGCCGCCGCGCCCACAAGCTGAACATCGACTTCTTGTTCCAGGGGGAGAAAGATAAATTGGGCCGAGCCCGAACTCTCTGCCACTCGGAAGGGATTACCCTGGAAGAAACCGCCTATGTCGGTGACGACGTCAACGACCTGGACCTGCTTTCGGCTGTCGGGCTTGCCGCCTGTCCGTGTGATGCGGTGCCCGCCATTAAAGATATTCCCGGTATTCTCCTCTTACAGAGCCGGGGTGGTGAGGGTGCGGTGCGTGAACTGGCCGAGTTCATCATGGAGCAGGGCAATTTTCAAGCGTGCCCTCAGGGCACAAAACGGTTGTGATGGGAGTTTCCCAGCTCCAACGGGATGGGACTCGCTTTCATCGGACACGGCGTAAGCGATCGATGAGGGGTTGCTCGCTGGCGTAGACCTGTTTCACCCCGTCACCCAGGGCTTCCTCGATGACGCGAACATCCCGGACCAGGCGCATGAGACCCCAGGGCTCCACGGAAGCGGCCTGGTCGCTGCCCCACATGGCGCGATCCAAGGTGATATGCCTTTCGATGAAACGGGCGCCCAAGGCAACGGCTGCATAGGTGGTCTGAAGGCCTACTTCATGACCGGAATAACCAATAGGAACATGAAATTCGCGATTCAATGTCAGTATAGTCCGCAGATTGAGTTCGGAAGTCTTGCAGGGGTAACTGCTGGTGGAGTGCGCGAGCATCAAATGTGTCCGGCCAAACAGGGATACCGCATGGCGAATTTGCGCCATGGTTGACATGCCCGTGGAGAGTATGACGGGCCGGCCGGTGTCCCTGATCTTGAGCAACAGGGTGTCGTCGGTAAGTGATGCAGATGCTATTTTATAGCAAACCGGATCGAAGGCCTCCATGAAATCCACGGACGGTTCGTCCCAGCAGGAGGAAAACCAGGTCATCTTTTTACCGGCACAGTAACGGTCGATCTCCTTGAATTCCGCTTCCCCGAACTCCACATGCCGGCGGTACTCCATGTAGGTCATGACTCCCCAGGGGGTTTCACGTTTCAGGTTCTGCTGGGCCTCCGGTACGCAAAGCTCGGGTGTGCGTTTTTGGAACTTGACCGCATCGCATCCGGCCAGGGCCGCTGCATCGATCAACTTTCGCGCAACCTCCAGGTCGCCGTTGTGATTGATGCCGATCTCACCGATGATATAAACGGGTTGGCCCTCGCCCACCTGTTTTTTTCCGATTCTAACTGTTCGGGTGGTCATGTCATCCCTCATAAAAAATTGGGGTGGCTTTGGTTACTTTACCCCAGTTTCCTGATAAAAAGGCGTTTTCTTTGGCCGGTCCCTTGACGCCCTCCAACCTGTTGCAGTATATCCGGATCCTTTATCCCGCTATGCCGATTTTTCCTTGACAATATAGCAAGGGGTCATGCAAAAAGGGAATTTTCTAATCTTTTCTGGCCGGTCCCGGAAATAGTCGTCCACCGCCCTGGTCTCTCCGGGAAAAACCCCGTAATCATCCACAATCAGGATTCCCCCTTGTGACAGCCTGGGAAAGAGAGTCTCCAGGATGGTAACCGCGGGTTCGTAGATATCGGTGTCCAGGTTGATTAGGGAGATTTTCAGGCCGGGCTTCCCTTCGAAATATTTGGGAACGGTATGGCATATGTCGCCGGCAACCAGGTCAACATGCCGGCTACAGCCCTTGTGACGGAGTACCTGTTCCATCTGTCCTTTGCCGATACTCTCGGCGCCACCGTTCCGGATGAAGCGATCGCGTGCTTCCTGGTCTGGTTGGAATGAGGTCTCGGGAAAGCGGTCAAAGGTATCGAACGCAATGAGTTTCTTTGAGAACGGATTGGCAAGCAGCTCTCGGAACATGGCGAACCGGGCCAGGGACGAACCCTTGAACACACCGCACTCCACAATGGCGCCCGGTACCTCCATCACCCTTTTGAAGAGCTCGTATTGGGCGAGTAATTTGCTCATCCGGGTGATATCACAGGAGAGGTAGAAATTGTTTTCGTAATCCCAGTTTTTGTTGAAATCGGGTAACTCGATCAAGTTCTTCTCCTACTAGCGGGCGGTCTGTCGATCACTCACCCTGTACAAAGTGCCAAGGCGGGGGCCCTTACCCCGCGGCGAGGCATTCGGTCAATGCTTCCACAACTCGGGTCACCTCGGTGGGTTCCAGTTCCGGGTAAATGGGCAGGGAAAGGACCTGTCGGGCGGCCTCTTCGGTGTAGGGTAAATCCGGATGGCGGTAACCCAAGTGTCTTAAAGCGGGTTGTTCGTGCAGGGGAATGGGATAGTGAATGCCCGCACCGATGCCCCGATCACGCAGGCCCTGGAGTACTCGATCCCTATGGAGCACCCTGATGACATATAAATGATAGACATGCTCCACATCTTGCCCAACGATGATCCGCCCTGCCCGGGGTAGGTCGAGAATGGCCTGGTCGTATAAACCGGCAATGACCCGCCTGGCCCGGTTCCATTCCGTCAAGTACCCCAGCTTCACGCTCAGGAGTGAGGCCTGGAGGGCATCTAGTCGGGAATTCGAGCCCACGAACCGGTGTTCGTATTTCTGGGAACGTCCGTGATTGGCCAGCATGCTCACCTTTTCGATGAGCGCCCGGTCTCGGGAAAAAACCGCACCGCCATCTCCCCAGGCACCCAGGTTCTTGCCCGGGTAGAAACTGAAACAAGCGGCCTGCCCCCATTGGCCCGGCCCCTTACCCCTGAAACTCGCGCCATGGGCCTGGGCAGCATCTTCAATCACGGCCAGACCATGCCGGCGGGTTATCTCCATGAGCCGATCCATCGGCACCATTTGCCCGTACAGGTGAACCGGCAATACCGCCCTGGTTTGTGAGGTGATGGCCTCTTCCATTCGCGAAAGGTCCATCAGGCAGGTCTCTGGTTCGATATCCACCAGGACCGGACGGTAACCAGCCGCGATGATGGCCTCCGCGGTGGCGATAAAGGTATGGGAGACAGTGATAATCTCCTCCGTGCCGGTACCCCTACCCAACAAGGCCTGGATCGTAAGCGTCAGGGCATCGGTCCCATTCCCGCATGAGGCTACAAAACCACCGCCGCAGAAGGAGGCGAAATCCCGTTCAAAATCGCGGCAGGCCTGGCCCTGAATGAATTGGGCGGCCCGTACCCGCTCTAAAACCGCCGTCTCGAATTGGATACGGTAACGTTGGTACTGGGCCTGCAAATCCACCAGGGGTATTGGTTTGATATCTGACATTGGTTTTCCTGTATTCACGGGCAGGGTAAACTCGGGAGTGCTCCGCCCTTTAAGCCTGTTCTTTTACCTGATCCAAGCCGTTCATCTTTTTAAACACACATGAGTCATCGGGTTGGTTCGGGAGAAACTTTAGCCGATCCGGTCGCGTTTTTCAATGTAAGAAAAATTGTATAAACTCATTCAGGCCAGTGGATTTGCTTTAGTTTGATCCGGGGTTGGTCCGGATCCTGGTAGGCAATGATCAGCCGATTCCCGAAAGAAACCGTACGCGGGAAGCCGGAAACCCGGCCGGAAGGAGTTCGGTCAACGGGCAACGTGAGAATCTCGGAGAGGCGACCCTGGTGAATCCGAAAAAAGGCAACCATGACAGTCCCGGCAGATTCTCCGGCTTCCAACCAGGTTACGGCGACCCGACCGTTTTCGGCCACCACACAGTCCAACCGGCCCAGGGGCTCCTTGCCGAAAGTGGTATGGTAGGGGAAACTAATCCCACCATCACGAGAAACTTTTAGTTGGGAACGGGGCCCATCCACCATGGTGAACCATGAAACGGCAAGTGTTTTGCCACGACCATCGAGGGCGGGTCCGTTGACGGGACAACCGGTGATCTGCCAGTTATCCCCATGAACCGGAAAACCCTTTTCCCACTTCCCCGCCCGGTATTTGGCCAGGTAGATGTCCCGCACCTGATCTTTCGACTGGTTGCGGTAGGCGGCGAACAGGTCGTTACCCAAACTAACCAGGTCGGTGTTACAACACTCACAGGTACGATCGTCGAGCAAAACCTCCTCGCCCAGCCCTTTTAGGGTGATCGTGCGGGAACGCAACTGCATGGGCCCCTCCCCATGGGGTCCGGCCATGGCCCGCCCGTCCAACCAGACGGCCGCCACGGTTTCCGCGTCCAAGGGATTCAGGGAAACAAAGCCGTGCTCGGTCTCGCTACGATCCTCGTGGAGCCAGCGGGGGGGGGACCAGGAAGAGCCCTTGTCCATGGATACCGCAAAACGTACCCCGTAGGCGAAGGTCCCCGAACCAAGTTTTTGGAGCCAGGCGGCAACCATCATCTTGTCGGTGACGGCTAATTTGGGGAAATCTGCCCAGTTTATGAACAAATCATCCCCGGCAAAGATTTCTTTCGGTGTGTCCCAGTGTTCACCGTCGTAGGCAGCAAACAGAAGGGTCCCCCGATTCCGGTCCTCCGCTTCGATCCAACTCATGTAAAGAGTTCCACCATGGGTACAGAGCCACACCTCACCGCTCCCTGCTCCCGCGGGACTCTCCAGCACATTTATCTCCGCTCTCTTTTCCCCTGCCAATACAATAACCGAGAAAAGAAAAATGGTGGATATTGTCTTCCGCATTATTAATACAAACAGGAATTTGAACATAAACACTTTCTCCTATAAGGCCTGATAACGCACCCGGTTTCCCTGTCTCATGTTTATCAAAAATTTTCCGGACTATTTTGCTGGAAAACAACCAAAAGAAGGTGGACACCGTGGGTGTTCCACCGGTGGTATAATACCCGAAGTGGGCGTTCTTGTGTTGCAATCCTGGTTTTGGACGGAAGATAAGTTACAAAAAGGCAGGTCCTTCAATGTTTTGCTCTTCCAGCCCGAAGCCTTGGTTTTCCATGGTGGCGCCCAGATAATACAGACCATGTTTAATTTTAGCATTCGATCATCAAAAAAATTTCAGGGGAGGCAACCCATTGATTCGGAAAATGTTCATTAGCTGCCTGACCGTTCTATTTATCAGTTTCGGCTGTGTCAAACCGGAACCTACCACGCAGGGTGACTTGGGCGCCGAGGTACAATCCTTTATCGAAACCTACACCAAAACCTATGTGGACCTCTACGCCGTATCCGCCGAAGCCGCATGGGCTTCCAATACCCTAATCATCGAGGGAGTGGAAACCATCGACCGAATCACCAATGTGGCCAATGAGGCCTTTTCCCGTTTCACCGGTTCGGTGGAAGTGATCGAAAAAACACGGGAATATTTGAAGCAGAAGGATCAGTTGACCCCCCTTCAGGTGAAACAACTCGAGACCATTCTCTACACTGCTGCCAACAATCCGCAAACGGTCCCCGACCTGGTTTCCCAGCGTATTACGGCGGAAACCGCCCAGGTCAACAAACTCTTTGGGTTCACCTACAAGATCGGTGACGAGGAGGTAACCCCCAACGAAATAGACCGCATCCTCATTGAATCGGATGATTTGGATGAGAGGCTGGCGGTCTGGGAAGCCTCCAAGGAAGTGGGCACGGTTCTCAAGGACGGTCTTGCCGAGTTGGTCAGCCTGCGCAACAAGACCGTACAAGCACTGGATTACAGTGATTATTTCAACTACCAGGTCTCCGACTACGGAATGACCACCGAAGAGATGATGACCTTGATGCAACAGTTCATGGCGGAGCTTCGCCCCTTGTATCGGGAACTGCACACCTGGGCTCGTTACGAGTTGGCAAAAAAATACGGTGTCAAAGAAGTCCCGGACCTCATTCCCGCTCACTGGCTCCCCAACCGCTGGGGCCAGGACTGGGCCGCCCTGGTCACAGTCGAAGGATTGGACTTGGACGGTGTTTTGAAGGAAAAAAGTGCAGAATGGTGTATCAAGCAGGCAGAACGTTTCTATGTGAGTCTCGGTTTCGAAGAGCTGCCTGCGAGCTTTTACTCAAAATCTTCCCTATACCCGGTAGCCGAGGATGCGGTCTATAAAAAAAATACCCACGCCAGTGCCTGGCATATGAACCTGGACAATGACCTGCGCAGCCTTATGAGCGTGGAGTCCAATTCACGCTGGTATGAAACTACCCACCACGAGTTGGGGCACATCTACTACTACGTCAGCTACACAAATCCCAACGTACCGCCCCTGCTGCGAGCCGGCGCCAATCGCGGTTTTCATGAAGCATTAGGCAGCCTGCTCGGCATGGCCTCGATGCAAAAACCTTTCCTACAGGGTCTTGACCTCATCGATGCCGATGTGGAGACCGATGACACCCGTGCCCTCCTCAAAGAAGCACTTGATAAGGTCGTCTTCGTCCCCTTTTCCGCGGGTACCATGAGCCACTTTGAACACGATCTCTATGCTACGGACCTCTCACCGGCAGACTACAACCAACGGTGGTGGGGTTACGTGGAGAAGTTTCAAGGCATCCTACCTCCCTCCGACCGGGATCCCCGCTATTGTGATCCGGCCACCAAAACACATATCAACGATGATGCCGCTCAATACTATGACTATGCCCTTTCCTACATCATCCTCAACCAGATTCATGCCCATATCGCCAAAAACATCCTGCACCAGGATGTCCACCAGACAAACTACTACGGCAACAAGGAAGTAGGTGCCTTCCTGAAAAAGATCCTGGAACTGGGAGCCACCCGGGACTGGCGCACGGTAATGCGCGATTTTCTGGGCGAAGAGATCAGCGCCAAACCAATGCTCGACTACTACCAACCACTCGTGGACTACCTGAAAAAGGAGAACGAGGGCAGAACACATACATTACCGGAGCTCTAAGCGGATGTGACCCGGAATAAGGAAAAGGAGGAAACCCAATGTTCCCGGAAATCCAACCTGGCGAATCCCAGCCACGGAACATTTCGGCCAGGAATTGCCGGGTTTCCTCCTCACTTGTACCATGAAATCCGAGACCATCCAAATCCCTTCATTTACCATTCATAGCCCTGCGGGAAAGCTCCTGTTACAAACGCCGGCTTTCGGTTTGACACGGGGAAAGACCATTGCGGTTACCGGTCCTTCCGGTGCGGGTAAGAGCCTTTTCCTCAAAACCCTGTTCGGTTGGTCCGGCAAGAGAATACGACCCGTGCTCTCCCCAAAACAGGGCGCTTTCCTAATGATTCAAGACCCATCCCAGGGACTTACACCCGGCCTGACCCTGGGTGATCACTTCCGGGAGGTGGCCACGGGCTGTAACTGGCGCAATAGGGCCTCTAATCACCTGGCCGATTTGGGGCTCCAAGGAACGGACCTGTTTCAACGCCGGCCCCATTCCTTCTCCGGTGGTGAACGTCAGCGAATCATGCTGGCCCTGATCTTGATGCGTGACCCCAACCTCCTGGTCTGTGACGAACCCGCAGCCTCGCTCGACACGACCAATGAGGAACGGCTCTGGCAGCTTCTTGAACGAATGAAGGGAGAGATGACCCTGATTTTTGTGACCCACCAGCTCCAACTGATCGAACGCTTTGCCACTGAGGTTATTCTCTTGGAGGCCGGGGGGTTCGGATTCCGGGGCGCCAAAGAATTGTTTTTCTCGGATATCCGGAGCCCCTCACAGAAACGCCTGGTGGAGATCTACAGGGGATCAAGACCGGCCAAGAGGGAAGAAACCGGGACACCCGCAAAGAGACCCCCTCTCCTAGAGACCCGGTCCCTCGGCCTGAAAATTGGTAGCCACCGAGTTTTCCGCAATATTTCCTGGCAAATCGAAGCGGGGAGTTGGTGGTGGCTGGTTGGTCCTTCGGGTGCGGGCAAAACATCACTAGCCCGTACCATGGCAGGCCTGGTTCCGTCTTCAGAGGGTGACATCCTCCTGGGCGGCGAACCCCTGCAGGTTTCACTCAAACAACGGACCGTTCCCGCCCGGAGAGCCATTCAATACCTCTTCCAACACGGTACCCGGGCACTGAACCCAGCACTTTCCGTGGCTCGCCAACTGGCACGGGTTTTCCGAGGCAAGCCTGAACTACTGGCGACCTGGTTGCATGAGCTTCACCTGGATGAAGTGAACCTGAACAAACCACCGCGAGCCTTTTCCTTGGGCGAGGTACAGCGATTGAACCTGATCCGAGCACTCGCGGCCGGACCTTCTCTACTAATCTGCGACGAGCTGTTGACATCCCTGGACCTGGCTCTTCAACACAGCCTGATCCGGTTCCTGGACCGTTACCGTGAACGCCACGGTACCGCGATCCTGGTCATCTCCCACGATGCCCTTCTCAGGCAATGGCAACCTGGAAATATCATGACTATTCCATTTAAAAAGGTTGATCGGTAAAAAGTTGAGACCTCGGAATAGAAAATGCGAACAATAAAGATTCCCCGTTGCATACATCGCGTCCAGGGTTATCGTACCAATTAGGTGGAACCTTTTTGGAGGCGTGAGATGATTCGCTCAACCACTTTATTGATTGGATGGCTAGTCGTTTTCGGATTGACACCCCTTGGGCGTACCCAAGAAGGAGGGCTTCCCATCGGTGAGGTCATTGACAAGGTGACCTGTGTCAAGGTTCCCGAAAAGTCATATTCCCTGTATATTCCCCCAGGTTACGATCCCAATCGGGCATGGCCCTTGCTACTCCTATTCGATCCCGGAGCCCGGAGCAGGATCCCCATGGAGATTTTCCAGGAGGCCGCGGAAAATTTCGGTTTCATCATGGCCTGTTCTCGCGATACCCGGAACTATACAACCTTCGAGGAGAGCTGGGTTTCCATCCACGCCATGTGGACCGACCTGCTCAAGCGATTCCCCATAGACAAGAAACGCATGTATACCGGAGGTATGTCCGGTGGGGCCCGACTGGCCAGCCGCGTGGCAATGCACACGGAACTGGTGGAGGGTTTGATTGCCTGTGGTGCGGGCCTGTGGGTGCGCACACGCCAAGCACCTCCGCCCACCTTCGAAGTGGTCAGCACGGTGGGTGAAATCGATTTCAATTTCCTGGAACTTGTGGATCTCCAAAAAGAACTGACGGGGAACATGTTGGCCAACCGCCGCTTGATTTTCGAGGGCGAACACCGTTGGCCCGACCCCGCCCTCGCTTACGAGGCAGTGGGCTGGCTCCAATTGCGGGCTTTCCGCAAGAAAAGGATACCTCTCGAACAGGTACGAGTTGCGGACCAGGTCTCACGGAGACTGGCCGCGGCCAAGGATCACGACAACCGCGGTAAGCTATTGATCGCTCAGGATAAGTACCGTCACCTACTGAATGACTTCCAGGACCTGACCGATCTTGGTGAGGTGGAGAAGCGGATCAGCGAAATCAATGCCTCCAAGGACTTCAAGACCCTGGAAAAGGCACAGAGCAAAGCGGAACAAAGGGAGCGCAAGCTGCGTGATCAATACGTGGCCCGCTTACAGGAAGCCGAAGCACGGAGCGGGGGTCGCAACTGGATCCGCAAGGAAATTCTCTGGTGGAAGAAGGAACTCGGTTCACTAAATAGGCGGCGAGCCAAAACCCAAGGCTCGGCCGAGGCTAACGGGGCCCAACGCCTTTTTTTTATGTTACGGACACATTTTTACGAGAGGTCTGTCTACCTCTTCCAGGACAAGCAATACGAGAAATCCATTTTCACCAATACTCTTGCGACTATTCTCATGCCAGAGAAACCTTGGCCCCACTTCTTCATGGCCTGTGCCTTTGCACAGACAGGTGACCCTGATTCCGCCATCCAGGCCCTCGAAGAATGTGTGGGCAAGGGTTTCAAGAGAAAGGACAAGATTCTGGAAGAGCCCTTGCTCGAACCCATCCGCTCCGATCCCCGTTTCCAGGCCGTCCTCGACAAAATTCAAAATCCCTGATCCATGAAGCCCGGTTAAAAATACAATGTTGTGCACAACATAATTGGGAATTTTGAGCCAAGGGCATAAAGCAATCGTAAAAGGAATTGGTTTTGATTTTCTTGTTCCCGCTTTGGGGGTGCTCGGAACCAACGCATATCCCATCTGATCAGGTTGTCTGAGCCTTTTTCTGCATAGTGCATTTTGTGTAAGTCGGGCTAACTATTGCCCGTCCGGAAACACGGGGTTTCGAAACCGCCGAGGCCGGTAGAGCAGGGGCGGCAGGAACCACCCTTCTTCAATCTCTGTAGTTAGATTTCTTTGTTTCAGGACGAGCCCTAACTGGAGAAGTACTCGGAAAGGTCCTGCTTCAATTGGGTTTGGAGTTCGTGCATTTCACCATTATCGGATTCGTGATCATACCCCAGAAGATGTAGAAGCCCATGCATCCCCAAAAAGCGGATTTCCAGTTCGAGGGAATGCCCAATTTCCTGTGCTTGTTGTTTCGCCCTGTCCAGGGAAATGGCAATATCACCCAGGTGCCGGGCCTCCCCCGGTGGGGGGGGGCACCTGATTGGGAAATGAAAGCACGTCGGTAGTCCCCTTCTTGTGCCGATAACGGGAATTGAGCTCTTGCATCCTGTCATCTCGGATCACCAAAAGAGCGATTTCCACCTTTTCAAGCTCTAGACGGGCGATCAGGTCCCTAAAAAATGGCTTGAGGTCCAAACCCGGAGGGGGCTCTCCTCCAGCTTGCCATAACAGGTCAAGGCGGAAGGTGTCCAAATTAAAATCTCCCAATGTCATTAAAAAAATAGGGCATGGTCGAAGGTAGAGAATATAAGTCGGGTTGGGTAGGGAAAAGCAGGCCGTGGGAATGCCCATTCGAACTCAAATAGGGAATCTTCCAGGCGACGGGAAAAAGGGATGGGTCATTCATAAATCATCATCAGGGGTCCGGGGAAAAGCCAGGACAGACCCTGGCGAAGTCGATCTCGCCAATTTTCCCAATTGTGCCCGTCCCGAGCTTCCGTGTACTTGACTCTCAATCCACCTGCTTGGAGAATAGGGACGAGAGAACGGTTTTCATAGATAAGCGATTCGAAGGTCCCGCAACTGATAAATAATTTTCTGGCGGGTTTACCTGGTTTGTTGCGTAGCTGGTTGACGAAAGAAACGACCGGGTCGAAGGTTGAGCCCTTACTGTTTTGTCCGATATCCGTAAAAACGAAGGACCCAGACTGCAAGAGGAGCCGGTCGAATACGCCCTGGTGGCGCCATGCGGTATAAAGCGAGGCAACAGCCCCAAAACCAGCCCCCATCATGCCTCGATGACGGGAGTGTGGGGAAAGGGGGAAACGTTCCTCCACAAAAGGAAGAACATCCTTGACGATGAAATCGGAATGGGTGGGATCCGCGGCATACTCTTGGAGTCGATCTCCCGCCTGGGTGAGCACCACGATCATGGGCGGGATCTCCAAGCGGTGAATGAGATTGTCGAGCACGGTGCGAAAGGAGGCGTAGCGCAGGTAGTCCAGACCGTCATGAGCAATGAGGAGGGGGTACTTCCTCGTATTCCTGAAACGGGCGGGCAGGTATACGTTGATTTCACGCTCCCCTCCGAATACGGTATCAAACAAACGAAAATGTTCCAGGGAACCGGAACGGCTTTCGGGATCGGGAAGGGTCCAATCGGGTGTTTCATATCCAGGGGTACAACATACGGAATTCACGCCAAAGGGATTCCAGGCGGTTTGGGGATTGAAGGGATCATGGACCCAGCGATGTTTACCGTTCACCGCAATATCGAACTTGTATTCGATACGCGAGCATTCGGGAAAATCAAAGGTAAGGTACCACAAATCGGTGCCGGAAAGCCGGTGGAGCGGGATGCGGGTCTCCAAGGAAAACACCCAGTGCTGTAGGTGCACCTCATCTACCTCGCCCCTGAAGATAAAGGTAACCGAAGAACCTTCCATGATGGGAAAATCGTGAGTGTCGATAAAGTTATCGATCAGCGCTTCGGTCAAATGATTGTTTTGTTCCAGTTCTCGAATTGCTATAGACAATGCGCCTCCAAGGACAGGTGCTCGCCTAGGCCGGTGAGCCGGGTAATCCGAACGGCAGAATGCCATTCCTTTTCGTTCCATTCGATATGTGCCCCATCTTCCATGGTCAGGCACTTCAAGTGTGCAAATCGCCTGGCAAAAATGGAGACCCGGATGGAATCATCCAGTAAGAGCCTATTGCGGGCATGAGGCAGGGGCAGAACACCTTTGTAGAAACCTAGGCCAGATTCGAATACTTCAGCATGGCCCGGCCCTTGGGGTGGTGTATCATGAAAAAGCACCACCTGTTCTCCCAGAACCATGGCGCCCGCGGACCAGGCAATCAATAATTTGTCTTTTATCAGGGGTTCCAGCTTCAATAGCCGGATTCGATTCAACAGGACAGCCACGTGCCCTCCGGCGATCAACACCGCGGAACAGTTTTTCAAGATCTCCGCCAATTCAAAGTGATGATTCATCACCTGAACATTGGTTCCCCCGCCCCATTGATCCTGAAAGACTCGATTGGCTTCCCGAATTCGGCCCAGGTGGTGGCTGTCAAGGTCTCGGACAGCCTTGATGGCATCGTCTATTTCCGGCTCCAGAACATCCGAAGAGGTAAATTCCCGCCGGTTCATTAACTCCCTGACGACACCCTGCACGTGGTTCAGCCTCAGACGATAAAGGACTTGAAGGCTTTTGAGGTGCTCTTGATGGATCTGATGGGCTTCACGAAGTTCCCTATCCTCCCGGAAGATCTCCTCGCTTCGTTGATGAAGCATCAGGTTGATGTTTTCCCTACCCTTGGGCACTTCCAGTTCTTCCCATTCAGTTTCCCGCTCCTGCCAGCCCGCGGTGATGACGGCCAACGAACCGGCAAGCCCGAGAGACTCAATCACTTCGCCCAGAGTGGCATGGAAATGCTGTGGTCCCAAAAGGACGATTTTAGTCATGAAGACATACCCTAAATAGATTTGAATACGGCCGTCTAGGTGTACGGAAACGGCACTATTTTCAGAACTCCCCTTTATAACACAACCGGAAGGGAAATGCTGTAGGCATCGTGCTTTTTTTAGGGGATGCAGGTCAGCCGATAATTAAATGCCCCGGCCGACCTCCCACATTTCGCGGCTCAGCTCGAAAAAGGCCAGGGGCTCACCGGACCATCGGGATTCCGGAAGGGTCTTGACCGCAACCAGGTGGAACCCTAGCTTTGTCGACACCCGTTCCGAAACACGATCTCGCAACGGGCAATGGGTGTCGAGATATTCCTGGCTCGGGTCTTCGAAGGCACACCGTACCAGAAGCTGTCCGCCTCCCGAAGCATAACCCCTTGCCCGATGGGATTTCCCGATCCATAAGGTTATTTCCGCACGGGAGCCCGTAGTTTTATGCACACCACAAAGCCCTACCGGGTCACCATCGGCAAGAACCGCGAAATCGAAGGCCTCCTTCTTCTGCCGTGATAAAACGGATGTCTCGAGCCAACATCGGGTTTCCTCTTCGGTGGCGCCTGGAGGCAAATTCAAGACGGATGCAATACCGGGATCAGTGATTAGTTCCTGAATCAATTCCCCATGTTCGGATGTTATTGCTTCCAAGGTGATTTTCATTGTCTGCTTCTCCTTTACCCCAATGAGGTGCATGTCGGTGTATCTTTCAAGATATGAGTGCGCCAGTCGGCAAGCACTTCGAACAACTCTCCCGGGGTGTTGCCGCTGGCCACCACGGGTACATTCAAGGCGGCGCCGACCTGATGGGGATAAACATTATCGATCATAACGGGATCCTCAGGATCTTTCAGCATAGCATGGGGTACTAAAATGAACTCCCCTTTCTCCCGGCCATCGAGCTGGGCGATGATATCATTGCCATGCACCAGGCCGGCCACGTTGATGAAATCGGCACCGAAGGCCTTGTTGCGGATAGCCGCCACCTGGAGTCGTGCCCCACTTACCCGGTTTAAACGTGTCACACAGGCCAGGAGTATGGGAGCAAAGAGGACGCCGGTCACCAAGGTACCATGACAATGGGAGGAAATATCCTTCCCGGGCAACCGTTCTTCGAAGTCATCGAGGAATCTGCGCACCATCCCGATACCGTTTTCCATTTGGGGGAAATCGTGGTATTCCTCCCGAGAGGGTATGGGCTCACCCGTGCGGATATAGAACTCGTCCCCCAAGTAAACCATGGGGTTATCGAACCTCTTCAAGAAGGTTTCCCGGAAGGGTTTGCAAAAGGCAATGGTTTCCCGGCAATAGGAAGCCGTGACACCACCCAAGTTGGGGAGGCCCAGACGGTGCTTGGTAATCCCCAAGGGGACCACGGCCACGGAAAGACATGCGGGATGCAGATCCGTGAGGTCGCGGAGTGTCTGCGCCAGGATAGCACCGTCATTGATGCCGGGGCACAGGACGATCTGGGCATGAAAGGCGATACCGTGCCTGGCCAGGTGAGTGAGCCTTTCCAATATATTGCCGGCCTTCTTGTTTTTCAGCATGAATACGCGGGTTTCCCGATCAGTGGCATGCACCGAGACGTAAAGGGGTGTGATCCGCTCCCGGATGATTCGCTCCTCTTCTGCTGCATCTGTGGAAGAAAGGGTGCTGTAATTACCGTAGAGAAAAGACAATCGGATATCTTCATCCTTGATGAGTAGAGATTTGCGATAACCCTTGGGATTCTGGTCCACAAAACAGAAAATACATTTATTACGGCAAAGCATGATGGGGTCATCTTCAAGTTGCAACCCAAATGAAATATCGGGATCGTTTTCGATCTCCAACTCCCAATGTTCCCGGCCCACTTTCTCAACAACCATCAAGAGGTTCGACGAGGCGATATTGAAAGAATAGCTCAGGCTGTCAGGAATTACCTGTCCGTTGATTGAATAGATTTTATCGCCAGGTTCGATGCCACATTGGGCGGCAGGTGAGTCCGGCGCCACGCTCTTAACGAAAACACCGCCTCTCCGCCGATGAGTTGTCGCTACCATTCTATCCCCCGGTCCCAAACCGCGGCGATTATTTGTGCGGCTCATCAGTATCTTACCATTTCCCGGCCACCATGTTCCATGCCCCAGTCATTTTGTCAGTGGAACCCCAACCTTTCCCCGAGGATTTGCCCCAGGGATTTTTGCAGCAGAGAGGAAAATAGCCAGAAGTAAAGCGCGGCAAAACTCATGAGTACAAAGAGTAAGGGAATCAGGCTAAAGGTAACCAGATCGGTGAGGTTTCGCTGAACACACCATAAAACCAATTTAAGTACGGTCAGGTTGAGTAAGAGGCATAGCAGGACATCGATAAGATAGGCAATACCGCGAGAGGTCAAGGGAGACGGCTCCAACGGTGGTTCCAAAAGGGCATCGCGGTACTGAATGAGATCGACCTCGTTTTCTATGGGACCTGGGGTAGATGGTTGAGGAACTGATAGGGCTTCGGGGCTCTTGGAGGTTGTCTTCTTTTTCCGAGGAGCCTTGGGAAGTGGCTTCACTTTCTCCGGGGTCCGCGATTGAGGTACGCGTCCGAAAAGGAAGCGGCGCCGGACCGCGGCCTTTTCAAGTTCGACCATTACCTGAACTTCCGTGTGACAAGAGGCACAAGCCGGGGCCTCCGGATCCAGGAATGCGGCACAGACATAACAACGTTTCATTTCCTAACCCCAGTAACGCGGTGGAGAGGGATTATTCAAAAAAGAAAAAGAACCATTGGTCCTTTTCCTCGGTAGTAATGATTCCGTGGAAGAAGCGCTGAATGACCTCCATGTGCCGACGGGAAGTCTCGTGGCCGGCCATGAGTGCGGTGGTTCGCCGGAACAGTTGTAGGGCTTCGTCCAATTCGTTGTCGGCCAGCTTATTGAACGCGAGCTTTTGCTGGGCCCGGGCGAGCTTTTCACGGACACGATCATTATCAGGGTCATTGCTGAGGATGGCATACAAACGCTCACTGCCTTCCTCCCAACGATTCCTCTTGAGCTCGGCATCGGCCAATTCTTCCGCCTGGGAACCGTGTTCCCGCGGCGTGATTCGCGTTTTGGAAATCTTGTGTTCGGCTTGAGCCTGATCCCGAATTTCGATTAAACTCTGAATCTCGTCCTGAATTTCGAAAGCGAGGATGGGGTTGTTCATTTGTTCGAGTTCCACCAGTCTGGGCACTACAATTACCTCAACCCGAGAATAGGCATAAGAAGCGAGGAGATCGACCCCCTCATCGCGGAAATCATTTCCCAGAGTAAGAAAATCCTCAGCTTTCTGTTGGATGCTGTTCCAATCCACGCTCCTCACTATGGGTGTGATGTTGGCCTGATTTCCGGTTTGGGTGCTTTTTTTATAGTAATCGTAGCCGAAGTACCCTCCTACCACCATGATCAAGATCAAAGGTACACCGACGAGGAGAATTTTATTGGACTTTTTTTGTTTTTTGGGTTGCACCACCCGAGAGACCTGTCGAGCTGATGTTGTTTTACCTTTCGCCTCGGGAGTAAAGTAACGGGTGATCTCATCGTCCGACGCCGAGGTTGCACCCGTATCGGCATCCAGATCTTCATTCTCTTCGATTTCCAGGCTTCGAATCTCGGTTATTTGGCGTTGCCGTTCTTCGATTGCCTGGCGTAGGTGGTCGAGTCCTTCCAGGTTAGGCGCTTCGATGGAAAGTTTGGTTTGGATGCGTTCCGCCTCTATATGGCGACCGGCAGCCAGCTCCTCGGTTGCCTGCTCCAATTGTTCCAGGAACTTTTTCTGTTTCTCGAGGGCCACTTTGGTTTTTTCGATACATTGCCGCGTTTCCTTATGGCTGGGATGAAAGCGAATGATATGGTTCCATTTCTCCAAGGCCTGCTCATAACGTTGCTCTTTATAAAGAGCCATAGCTTCATTGTAGATCAGGATCAAATCATCCTTACCTGGTCGGGCTGGACCTGTCCCGCCAAGACTTGGCCCGGCTGGCGTGGACTGGACCTGTTTAGGGGGAGATGGGTCGGCACTACGGGACGGTGGCGCCACGGGCGCAGGGGCGATGACTTCCTCCGCGACGGGCTCGTCAATCAAGGAGGAAACATTCTCGATATAATCTTTAGCCAGACGGTTCTCCGGATCCAGTTGCAAGGCTTTTTTCCAACATTGGATGGCGCTCTCGTAGTCCTGGATCTCGTATAGGCTGACACCGTTCTTGACCAGCATGGCCACATCCACGGCGGAATCTGTTCCTTTATCACCTTCCTCAACCGTGGCTTCCGCACCATCACTCAGCTCACGGGTGCTTTTGGCCTCCCTCTCAACAGCGGCTGACGGCTGGCCTTGCTGTTGCCGGACCCTGCCTTCTATCTTTCGGTACAGGCCTTGGAGATCCTTGTTGTTGGGATGCTTTTTGAGGAGTCTGGAGCAAAGGCTGAGAGATTCCTGAAACTTTTTGGCGCCATAGAGCCGCTTGATCTCCTGGAGGACTTCCTTGGAACTGTGTGTTTTCCTGCCACCACCTTTAAGGTCGGTCAGCCCCTTGCGAGCCTTTGCGTGGTTGGGATCGAGGGAAAGAACTTTCTCCCAATAGGCTTTGGCGGCATCGTGGTTTTTCGCTGAGAATGCCATAAATCCTTTCAAATAAAGATCTTCTACGTTTTCGCTCATAGCCCTTAAACCACCTCTCCTCTTTTGATGGGTCCAGCTCTCCTGCAACTCTCCCAAGTTTAATGAAGGTATGGATTGATGTCAAGCGTGCCGGTTGTTATGAGTGTGATTAACCAGTGGGGTATTTTTGCAGGCTCACAGGGCAAGGACAAGTACTATTATCAACCCTCGACAGCCCACATGTTCAAAAATCAAAATTCAATCCTGGTCATCATCATGTCCCTTTTCCTCCCAAAGAGGCAGTCTCACTTAAACCATCACTTTTTCCCCGACAACATGCTCTCTTTCGCTGAATCGTGAAAGCGACTAAGGGCGATGGAAACCAATATTTAGTGGTCGATACCTCCATCTTTAAATGTTGGGTTGGCGTTATTTGAGCAGGTTGAATCTAAACGTTGGGAATATCGGACGAAATATCTTATTCCAGCCACGTAACAAGGAGCCGGTAGAAAGACAAAAAGAACAGAAGTGGCCTCTGACCCCAACCCCGCACCAGGCACCACCAAATCTACCTAATTTTAGTCCAGCTCTTCCTTAATTGCACACTGAACATCATGGGAACCAGGTTCCT
>JACLAC010004117.1_pt1 | contig 26622 bp, 17 predicted proteins | sample 8027881 | NCBI WGS metagenome assembly JACLAC01 (sample SAMN15725517, study PRJNA655200) | protist metagenome | isolation source: fluorescence activated cell sorting (FACS) single amplified genomes of... | place: Spain: Blaines Bay Microbial Observatory, Mediterranean Sea | collected 2016-01-19 | reverse complement strand
GGTTTTCGCCTGGAGACCGCGTCGTTGCTAACCCTGTTCAGTCAAACCCAAATTCCTATTGGAGCGAGAAAGGATTATCAAACCTTTGCAACGAAAAGCGTGTATTGGGAGTCAGCGTAGATGGAGGATTTGCTGAATATACGGTTTCTGACTATAATTGGACTTTGAAGTTACCTGATCATGTTAGCTATGATCAGGGGGCTCTTACGGAGCCATTGGCTTGTGGGCTCTATGCAGTCAATAATTTGCAGGCTGAACCAGACCAATGTGTAGTTGTCTTTGGTCCCGGCCCGATAGCTTTGATGATGGTGCAAGTGCTTAAGAGTCGTGGCGTGGAAGAAGTTCTCTTGGTAGGTACTCGCGATTATCGGCTAGAAGTGGGTGCTGAGCTTGGTGCAGATCACATCATTAATATTAAGGATCAGGGTTCACCGAATTATGTAGAAGACCTAGGGGAATTCATCATGGACTTACGAGGTGGGGAATTGGCTGATCGTGCGATTACGGCGACAAGTTCATTAGATGCCATTCACAGCGCGTTAGAAATTACTGGTAAGCATGCAAATGTAGTGATATTCGGACTGCCGGGCGATCAAGATGTTATGCAGGTTCCAATCCTTGATACTATTCTTATGGATAAGACAATCCGTTTTTCTTGGTTGGCTCCAAATACTTGGGAAGAGGCTGTGCAACTTATATCTAATGGGCATGTGGATATGGACAAGATTATTAGTCATAAATATTCACTTGACGATTTAGTTGATGGTATCACTAAAGTCCGAAACCGGGAAGATAATTGTACCAAAGGCTTAATACAAGTCTCAGAATAGGTTTTGTGAGCAGTGGGATGCAATTTATTCCTCGGTTTTTAGCGTAGGTTGTCACGCTTTGGTTCGATACTGATGAATGGTTATTTTGTGTTGATAAATAATCGTTTATTAGTATGCTAGCTGAATATTTTTCTTTGGCAATTTGTTGTGCTCGTTACCGCAAATGATACTGAGGAGAAAAGGGATTTTTAGCTTATTTGCCTTGGACTAAAAATTTCCGCGGCAAAAAAAATTACAAGCTCAGTGTGATGTGCTTGAATTGACGGTAATCACCTAATTCGGCTGGTGGTAAGAGCTCTTTCGAGGCGTGGATAAATGGTGGATTGTAACGTCCGCTTATATTTGACATGATATGTCTAAGGAAAACACGATTTTCTGTTGTCATGACCCAAACTCTTTCTGATGTCACTCCAGTTCCTTTCAAATAAGCTCTTGAAAGCTTTCCAAATAGATTTTTCTTCATTACAAGTGTCAATGTGGTAGGCTCGAATACGTCGGTTGCAAAAACAGAGAGCGCCTTAGACTCTTAGATCTCACTGCAAATCCAAAACTGTTATAGAAGATTAGTGATAGGGTCTAGAAAGATTGTTGTATTGGTTTATCTGTTTGCGTTTCCATGGTTTTGTTTAATGCGGATTCAAACGTCCTATCTCGTTTTCGCATTCTTTGGCTTTTTTCTTTTGTTTCCTCCTGCTTCCTTGGTAAATTACTTCAGTATGTAAGGTACAATCACCTTTTGAATTACAGTTAGTGTGCCAAAAACTCCGTAAAAGATTGCGCAAAGGATGAGACCGATTTGGCGCCAAATCGGCGGTTGAATTTCTTTTGGCAAAAATTTCCTGTTGACATAAAGTGTGTGTAAAGAAGTTATTACCAACAAGTATCCACCAACCGTTGCTGAAACTAAGATCATAAAAAACGGTTTCGCTAGATACATGGCAATCAAGCCCCACAGAATGTAAAGAGCAAGAATAGGGTAATAGATCCATTTAGCGTTATGTTCTTTAAGTTTGCGTGCACGTGAAAATCCTGTCCAGATGATATCAGTGTAGCGTCTTGGTACACTATCAACGCTTCCCAGTTGTGTTGAAAAAAGTACCCAGAATCCACATAATAGTGTTAGGTACCAAAATATACGACCTCCTTTTGCTGCCAGTCCATCTGCTTGGAACGCTGCGGCTGACCATTGATCGACGGCTTGTCCTCCAGGCACAAAGGCGATAGTCAGCATAGCTGGTAACGCCATACCGATGAAGCAACCGACCACCCAGATGTAATATTGTTCAAAGCGATTATATTTCCACCATTCACGAAAACGCTGTAAGTTTTCAGGGGTAATTCGGAACACCTTACCCAAGTGTGACAGGGTTACCTCCTGACCGCCAATGATAGAAGGTATAGCACCTACTAAGCTGCTCATGCCCCATCCTTTGTCGCGAACATAATTGGTGATTGAAACGTTGCCCAAACCACCACTACCTGCATAAGCAGCAAATGCGCCCAACAACAGCCAGTCAATTTCTCCGCCATCGTCTTCTGATTGAGGTAATGAACCGAAACTAAAAAATCCTTTGATTACTGTCCACCAAACTCTTGGTGAAACCATGAATAAATCAATAATAACCAGATAACCAATGATCCAGACTACCATGAATAGTTGGACCTTCTCCAGTGCGTTATAGATCTTTCCTCCAAATAAGACAATTCCCAAACAGGCAAAGAATACGAGGTAGGCGAAAGTTCGAACTGTATTTTGGTCTGCATCTTGTGGCATATACCCTAGCCATGCAGCTGCAATAGCAGTAGCTGCGGTCATTGCCCAGCCAGGCCAGATACCAAAGAAATCTATAATTGAGTAAAAAAAGGCCCAGAACGGCGCGCCTGGTTTGCAGCGCATGTAACCGCTAAATATTGGTTCACCAGTGTAGATTGTATAGCGAATTGCTTCGGTGTTTAGGAGAACCTGAAGAAAAATGGCAATAGTCGCGATCCAGAGTAGACGTCCTCCATACTGAGCGGTGATAGCAGGGCCTAGCAGCCATTCTCCACTACCGATTGAGGCACCTAACATGATTATTCCTGGGCCCAGAACGCTTCGAAAGGCACGTCCAAACCTATAGGGTGGTGGAGCTGGTAGATCTGCAACTTCCCAATCTGGTAGACATCCACCATCGACTTTTTCTGAATCCGGTTTTTCCAATCGATTCACGTTTGTCTCCATTCCATTTTCCTTCTTTATGCCATTATATTTGCATAATTACTGTATTTCAACGAAATTTGTTGTTTCACAGCGTAGATAGCACTAAATCGACAAAGAGTTTCGTTCGACGAGAGCAATCAATAGAGTTGAGTTTTCCCAGACATCTATTTATAGCCAGCGGTCGTATGCTGTTTTATGTAATGTTTTTAGTATATCGACTAGATCAAGTGTTCCGTTGCCAGCTGCTAAATGTTTCGAAGTTTGAGATGCGCCGTCTTTACATTGCACGGTTCCATCTGAATCACAGAAGTGGACGTGGCCGATGTAATGTCCAAACTGAGTGGGGTCTTCTAAAGTGTCTCCAGCCATCACTTCAGCGTGTGCACAATCATATATGAATTGAAAATGACTGGAGCCTACCGTGTCTGCTATTTGAACGGCAATCTCGTAACTGTAGTCAATTTGTACCGGTTCAGGCTCGATGGTTATCATGATATTTAATTTTTCAGTTGTTTCAACAACTGGTATCAAAATTTCTGATAGACGAGATATTAAAACTTGATCGGGTAGGTCTGGTTGTCGAGCTACAGGCCAGAAACTACACTGAACTCCGCCTAGCTTGTGACAGAATTCAACTTGACCGATTGCATTCTGATTCCAAGTTTATCGATCCTCAGGGTGTTCAGAAAAGATCTTTCCTTCTGTTATTTTTGCTTGAATACCAGCCACCTCCATACCTCGAAAGGTGATTTTTGCGGCGTATGTAGCTATTGCTATATCATCCACTGGGTCTGGAAATGCCTCAAATCGGTTATGCACCTCGATACCATCGTATTCCTTCTTGTGCATGATCGAATACTTCCTCAGGTGAGTGGCTGTATCCGTAAAGTTTTTGTGCTATAAATCCGTTTGTTCCGAGACATGTTTTCCACACTTGATTATTTCCCTTTTTTTTAACATTTAAAAGCTTTTGTTATTTTAACCAATCCGTAGAAAGCTAGTCTGACCAGAAATGACTTAAGTTTGTTCAACGTTCCGTGGTTTAGGTTTGTACAAGACCCTTCCATATGGTTCAGCTGGGCCATTGTACTTGGGATGTAGATCAGTAACTATTTTTTTTGCTGTGTCCGTCCAATTGCTTGGAACCGTTTGTGTTTTAGCTGTCATTTGAGCTTTGATCCGTTCTGGCAAGGTGCAGAAATCGGGTTGAAACCAGAGGGTGATTACCGTCCGCCGTTGGTTGGATTGATTCGCGTGAGCAGCATGTAAAAGTCGGGCATCACCAATAAGTAGATCGCCAGCCTTGATTGGCACATCCACCTCATCTGGTCGAGTTGAGAACTCAGGTCTATTGATATCTTTTGCCATAGAGATATCCTGGGCATGTGGGTTATTAAGGTGATCATGGAGTGGGTTGTGCTGTAAATGGGAACCTGGAATTGTCCGCAGACAACCATTATATGGCGTAGTATCAATTAAATAGTACATGAAAAAAACCTGCTGTGGTTTTGGACAATACACCGTGGGGTCATCCCAGGCAAACCAGTCATAATGCCAGAACAACTTTGGACTATTTGGAGGCTTACTAATAATGTAACCATCAGTAAATGTTGGATGCTTAAACCCCATTGATTTTAAGGCGTTAATGGCTTTTTGCCAAGCAATCAGTTCGGCAAAGATTGGGTGTGACATAGCAGAGAGCATACTGCCTTGTGATTGAAACCGAGTTTGATTTTCTTCGGAAGCAGATTGACACAGATGGTCAGTCTTTTTCCGAAGTCGGTTGAGAAGTTCTTCAGGTAAAACACCTTCGATGATACAGAATCCGTCATCAATTAACTGTTTATATTTTTTTTTGAACATTTCATCTTAATTAGAGGTGAGGGTTGAACTATATTTTTCACTACGATGAATGACTCCCTAATCATATCACAATTATATAATCTTAACCTGCTTTTACTTGTTTGGAAAGTGGAACTGTAATAGCATGTAGTACGAAAACAAAAAGACTGTTTTACCAGTAAGTAATTGAATTTAGTGAAAGTTATTTCGATTTCTAAATTTTTCTGTATATCCTATTTAGCTAGTATGTACACATTTTATCTGTCGTTTTTGTGGTGATGTTATAATCATCCAATTAGTCTAATCGTAACTTATATTTAGTTGTAGAAGATCAGTGTTTAATAATCCTGACTTGACTTTTATGTTTGCAGTTGATAGTCTGTGAAGCTGGAATTTGGTTATATGCTCTAGACAACGTTTTGTTAACATTCTATTACAGCCTAGTTTTAGAGTTTTGGGCAGGCTGAACTGAGTTGGGCAAAATATATCAACCCTTACCTGATTGTAAAACGATAGATTTATCCTAGGAAACGCTTTCATTTTGGGGAATTGCCGGGCCAAGTGTGATTTTTGTTGGTTTGTTGATTGGAACTGGTGAAATTATTATTTGGCCGAAGATGTTTTTTGTAGGAATATGCTTTTAAGAGATCTTAATGTCAAGGTGATTTAAAGAAGAGTAAGTGGAAAATTCAGACGATATTAACAATAACATACACACAGAATTAGGACGTGATCTGGGGTTGCCATCTGCCTTAGCAATTGGAGTTGGTACCATGATAGCGGCTGGTATATTTACGCTATCAGGACTTGCTGTTCGAAATGTGGGCTCAGCTGCTATTTTGGCCTTTCTATTGGCCTTGTATTACCAAAACACCCTACTCTGAATAACTATATTGGATGTTTAGCAGTGCTATTATACGCACTATTTTCCTATACTAAGTTAAACAAAAAACACCAAGAACACCATAAATTTCCCGCCAGTGACAAGGATCCAGATTTTCATGATGGCAAACACAGGAGTTTTCTAGCTTGGTATGCAAATTTCCTGAGCAACTATTTGAGCCTAACGCAAATTATAGGCATGGCAATTATATTTAACATTTTGAAACATTTCCTTGAAATTCCCATAGCCAACCTACTATTATTTTGGGTCATTCCAGCCATCTCAAGCACATTCCAGCTTTTTTATTTTGGCACCTATTTACCCCATCGTGAATTGACGTTAGGATATACTGACCGTCATCGAGCTAGAAGCAACAGCTATTCTGTCTTGCTTTCATTTCTGACTTGTTATCATTTTGGTTACCATTGGGAACACCATGCTTACCCTCAAATTCCATGGTGGCAATTATCCAAAATTAGGAAACAGCTCAATCTCTACAACTAGCGTTTCTAACGTGAAAAACTTTATACCTGAACTAAACAGTTGGACAACAAGAAGATCAAAAAAATAAGATACTGAAAACAAAAAGTTTATAAGTGTAGGTTATTTTACTGTAAATAATGATTCCAATATCCTTACTTTCCTTATTCAAAAGTGTTAATGATAATGGTCATCTTTTACCTTTTTTTGTTGTTTCAATCCTCCCAATTATTGGAATTCTCCTCCACTTTTTCCATGATCTCTCTCACTTCTTATACCTTTCTTGTTTCATCTATATGGCTTCTCAAGGCAATTATGACACCTAGTTTAAAACGTTACCTTTTTGTCCACCGTTGTTTACTTGGGTCGCACACAAATTTATTTGGTCGGACGGAACCAAGTATTTATTTCCTCGTTCAAATAATCTGATAAAGTATTGACAAATGAAAAAATGACTCAAAAATCCTTATTATTACGTTCAGAATGAAACTACCCAATTCCAACAGACTCCATTATCAGATATTTAAATCAAAATGGGCTGTTAACACGGTAATCACAAACTCTAAAGTGTGGTGTATCTAAAGAATATTTGCTTTGTGATTTTAAACCAAGAGCATCAAGCCCAATTGTGGTACTAACCAAAGAGAAAATCAATATTGACGGACTAACTGAAGTTTCATACATGCTGATGTCCCTTATATCTGTATTTTTTCCCATCGGTTGCTTAGGAATCGGTGAAAGTAGGTAATCCCCAGCAAAATGATATAGATAGTTGCTCCAGCCCAAGCCCCCGATAACCCATAGCTTTTCCCTAACCAATAAGCCAATGGCAAAAATAAAAGCCATCCATAGATGATCCCCACAATCATGGTAAAGAGGGTATCACCAGCCCCTTTGAGCGCGCCGCTAGAACAGATTCCACATCCATCAGACAGTTGAAAAATAGCAGCGAGAAACAAAATCTGGCTTCCAAGTTTGACTACGTCCGAATGATCCGTTAATAAAGCTAGGAGTTTACCCGACATAGTAAAAAAGATGATAGCCATCAAACTGGTGTAAACTAAGCTGATTTTAATCGCCGTATAGCCACTCTTTCGAGCATAATGAAGTTGGCCAGCCCCTATGTATTGACCAACCAAGGTTGTTGCTGCTAGCGAGAGCCCAATCAGCGGCATAAAAGAGGTATGAAGTAAGGTGATAGCTGCAGTGTTAGCAGCTAATTCTACGTTTCCCATCCTACCAATCATAGCCGAAAAGACGGTAAAATTTCCAACATCTAACATTCCCTGAATACCCATTGGTAAACCAATCCGTAATAACCGTCGCATGTGAGACAGTTGTGGTTTAAAGTGGATATGAACTTGGAATTTCAGGTCAGTTTTACGGGACAAAAAAACCAACAGATAGATGCAGGCAGCAACACCACCAGAAATAACCGTGCTAACAGCAGCGCCCACCACCTCAAGACGAGGAAAACCAAAATGGCCAAAGATCAAAAGATAATCAAAAACAACATTAGTCAAGTTGGCGATGATTTCGATCCACATCGGTGTCCGTGTATCACCAATCCCAAGCAGAAAACCCGACAAGGCAAAAGAAATAAAAATGAAAATCCCACCATACAGCCGAATTTGGGCATAGATAACACCAAGTTGTTGGACCTCAACTGACGGTTTCATCAACTCAAAACAGTAGGGTATAAAACGGTTAATCAACAAGAGTAACAAATACGAACCGACAGCTAAATATAAACCTTGCCACACAACTATGGCAATCATCTTTGGCTGATCAGCTCCATGGTATTGCGCCACAAAGGTATTAACACAAGTTAAGAAACCACCAAAGAACGAAAACACAGTCCAAGTTAAGATCCCAGCTAACCCAACCGCTGCCATTTGGAAGATACCCAACCGACCAACCATAGCCGTATCCACAAAAGTTATGACAGTTCTTGATACCATGGTAACCACAATTGGATAAGCTAGCCAAAGGACTTCGCGATAGCCACCAAAAGGGCTAAGTGTTCGACTCTTCTCTTTCAATTACTCTTCAATTACACCTCTTAATTTTATCTCAACAGTCTTGATTCTTAGTATGTTCATACTAAGACGAGTCTCCTTAAACTCCCCCTCTCGAGAGAATTTTCATCTTGCAGGAATTTGACCATGGAATAATTCCTCAAAACTTACCCGTGTCCTCAATGTTTCCTCCATATAGTAAAGTCAATCAACTTTATCAAAAGATGAAATGATTGGCACAGGCAATATGGCGATGATACCATACGACCTTAGGAAGGACAAGACATCCTAATACATCTGGGATTTCGCCAATGCAATATGTCAAATGAAAAAATCTAAACCGACTAGGATTTGAATTGTCATTAATTTTGGTCAATGTTACAATATCTCGCAGGAGTTGACGAAGGCTCTAATACTGATTCCCTCTATCAGTTTATCTTCTAATCCCAGAGTAAACACACATATATGACGGCAACATACACTGTTTCCATCCCACATGTTGCCTGAATTGAGGAAAAATATAATGGAGCGAAAACCCAACATTATCTTAATTTTAGCCGATGATATGGGATATGGAGACGCAGGCTGCTACGATGGGAAACACCTACAAACGCCCGCCATTGACTCCTTAGCCAACAGAGGGTTGAGATTTACCGACTTTCACTCTAACGCTCCAGTTTGCAGCCCAACACGAGCAGCACTTCTGACAGGACGCTACCAACAACGTTGTGGTATAGAAGGTGTGATTTCAGCTAGGAACCATCGAGAAAAGGGGCTATCGCCAGAAAACATCACCTTCGCTGACCTGCTCAAAACTGGCGGTTATAGAACCGCAATTTTTGGGAAATGGCATCTTGGATACAAATCGAGGTTTAATCCAAGATATCAGGGATTTGATGAGTTTACCGGTTTCGTCAGTGGTAACATTGATTATCATTCACACATTGATCAAGTTGGTTTTGAAGACTGGTGGAAAGATGTTAACTTGGCTCCTGAAGAAGGATATTCAACTGATTTAATTACTTCTCACGGAATATCATTTATCCAGCAAAACAAGGACAAACCTTTTTGCCTTTATTTGGCGCACGAGTGCCCACATTATCCATATCAAGGTCCCAACGATTCAGCAGACCGAACCATTGGCAAACCGGATCCAATCCTAGGACGTAGACAAGATCGGATAGCAGCATACAAAGAGATGATGGAAGCCATGGACACTGGTATTGACCGAATTGTCCGCGAAATCAATTCACTTGGTTTGGAACAGGAAACTTTCATTTTCTTCTGTTCTGACAATGGCCCTGCAGGTCCTGGGTCAAGTGGAAAACTGAAAGGAAAAAAGGGATCTTTATGGGAGGGAGGACACCGTGTTCCAGGAATTGCCTGCTGGCCAGGTAAAATTCGACCAGGAACCGCCACCAATGAAACAGCATTGACAATGGATTTACTACCAACTTTAGCTTCAATCGCGAGGTTAACTCTCCCCACCACCCTAAAACTTGATGGTGTTGACCTGCTAAATTTGATGGTAGAAGAAAAACCGTTATCTGAACGCCCTCTATTTTGGCGGTTCAAAAATGATTGTGTGATACGCAGAGGTCCTTGGAAATTGATACATAATAAGAGCCAAAGCCTGTATCATTTAGACACTGACATCGGTGAAACAACCAATATAATTCAAAAAGAACCAAAACAGGGTAAAAGATTGGAACAAGAATTGATCAAATGGTCGCACAAGATATCTGAAGGGATTGAACAACAATCATAAAATTAAAACGAAGTCAGATTACTTGATTATGATGTCCCCCCTTCTTACAGGCAAAAATTCTGTACGGTGTAACCTAAAGTGTCTTTATGACTCGCTTGGGTCAATTGTTGCTTACGTTCAATTAAACTAAGCTTACTTAGTGCATTACGCAGGATTCCTAACTACTAACCAAGATTAACCCACTTAATGCATAGCTAGGAAACAACAAATAATATGATAAAACAGAACTAGGTGAATGGAATATGGAACACTCAAGAAAAGAACATAAACTTTCGCTATTTGCAATGTTACTTTCAATCATCTTACCTGGTTTAGGTCAAGTTTACCTGCGCCGAGCCAAGATAGGGTTTATTTTTCTTTTTGGTGTACTAATTGGATTTGGAATCATTTACCTAAACTCATGGCCAGTTCAAAGTTGGAAAGACCTAACTAACTTTCGTGAAGCCAAAGATATACTAGAATCGCAAAAAACCAAAGAGGGGATCAAGCTCAATCCAGAGAAATTGAAAGAAGCACTAGAGAATATTGAGGATAAGCCACATCAGGAACTCCTTAAGATAAAAGATAAACAGGTAATGCTCCGACCAAAATGGTGGTTCAAAGTGACAGGGCTAGCTCAGTTTGTTTTTTTCTGGCTTCTTTCTATCATAGATGCTTTGATGGGAAAACAAGGATTTAATAAGAGAGCTTTTAAGAGGAAAATTAAGCGACTTCACAAAAAGTATCATTCCAAGGAAGAAAGCTAACCGAAACTTTCGACTCCATCAAGCCTTTAAATCGTTAAAACTATTTCAATATCGTTTTTGCCTGTATTTAGATCTGTCCGAACTAATAATAGCCGATTTCCTATCCAGCTAACGCTTTCTGCATTCGACTGATGTAATTCCAACCCAATGTGATCCCCCCAAATAGCAAAACCATAAGGCATTTTTTTCGCCGATTCAATTTCAAACCGAAATGTAACTTGGTTACGTGATCGATGGGCACGTAAATTCTCAGTTAATGGCAAATTAAATTCACTCCCATCAACCGAACTCATTGGAGGGGAAACATAATTATGCATCTGTACAGGCTCGATCCGATCAATATCAAAAGCTAGGTGGCACTGATGATTATAGTATAGAAACTGAGAATCGTTTGCCAAATAGGTTTCCACTGTTTGACTAAACTTTGACCGATAGTCCGCGACCATCCCTGAAAGCGTGTGGATTTGAACATCAGATTCAACCAAGCCACATAAATAACCATCTAACAAATCAATACATTGAGCAGAAAGTCTCGAGAACTTTGAAGCATCAACTTGCTGGACAAACCCCAGCCAAGAATTCCACTCGAGGTTAGACCTATAAAGATCCAAAGGTTCATGTATGGTATTACCCAAAAGCAAATCACAAAAGTCTGTAGTCCCAGTTGATGAAAACGGAATAGCTACAATTTCGCTGGCTGGTAAACCACCAAAGTTATGATGCTCAATTGACGGATAAAATAAAGAAAAAGGGGCTCCATAATCTTCTTCACTTAAACCATATCCCCAAAGCCCATCAAAACCTAGTTCAACAAGTGTAGAAACCAAAATATGATTTTTCCGACTAGCACCAATAATCTTTGAATCTACCCAATTCAATACGTTCTGCAATTGATCACGCTGTTTTACAATTTGATCTGGAATTTTCTCCCGTAAAGTAACAACTTGCTCTGGATTCCTTAGATCAATATTTCCGAAATTCGACAACATCAAAACAACATCATCGCCATAGTCCTGACGCCAATTTGTTAGACTATCAGCAACTGAACGAACATCTTTAGGACTCATCACCCAAGTAATTGGAATATTGTAGCTATGTACAATTTCAGCTAGGGTACGAATTCCATCTTTGATACTAGAATCATTATCATTTGAATTAATTGTAACTACTAATGCATAGGTCAACATTGGTATTTAAATCCATACTCTACAAGTATAATCGAGGAATGACTCAACAAAAACGAAAAAATTTCTAATGAGAATACAAACAAAACCAACTAAACTGAAACCGCTCTTTTAAAAACATTATTACGATGGATATCACCAAACTCTCCAACAGATTCGACAAGAAATTGTACCATCATCTTGACATATTGGGCAGAAAATCGTAATTAGCTCGACAATTACAATTGTGCAAAATCTCAATTCAACAACTCAGGTCGAATGAACTAAATTTAAGTTAAACTAATAAATGACAAACATGAAAATAGCTGACTAAAAAGCCCATGACATAAAATGAGACTTAAAGCTATCGCTCCTCCACTTATAGTTTAAATACACCCTAGAAAGCAATGGAGTATAACTGATTGTTCCGCTTCGAAATTCAAACCGCTCCAAATCATATTCTCATAACTATGAGCTAAAAAATTATTATAGTCGCCAATGCTTTAAGGTAATAGGAGAGTACCCATTGAAAACTAGGCATAGCAAACATCAGCAATATTTTCCAATTGTATCAAAATAAACACAAGGGTCCTCAGTCCTATCTCCGTATAATAAAAAAAGGAATTCCACCAACTATGGAGGAATTACCGAAAATCACCAGAAAGTCCATTCTGATCAGTACCATCATATACGGGAGAAAAACAGCATTGGTTCAGGCTTTCAGGGCAGTTGCATCAATTAAATCTGGAAATGGAAACACTCTTCCAAAATGTCCTATTTTCAAAGAAAAAGCATATATCGATAATAAATCATAATAAGAACTGCAGGATTAGCCATAATAACAAAATCTGAACAATTTTAGACCAGTACAGTTGGGCATTTAGAATAAACATGATATGATACGTTTAAATTGCCTTTTTTGCCTGTCCTCACCAAAGACTCAATCCATAGGACCAAACGTGATTCATGTCTAATACGCACCAATTGCCTTTTGGTGTTACACCTCGAGCGATTCTGATAGGTCTGATTCTAGTTATTTGGAACGCCTATTGGTTGGCTTATGCTGCGGAGTTAATCCAACCACAATTCCTGCTAAACTTCGTTTCACTCTTTTTCAATGCCATTTTCACATTGTTTATATTAATTGCATGTAATTCTCCAATTAAACGATTTTCCCCACAAAATGCGCTAACTACACAAGAAATACTAGTTATCTATATTATGGTCGTGATGGTCTCGACAATTGGTGGCCATACGATGATGACTTTTTTAATTGGAACCTTAGCACACCCCTACCAATTTTCCAGCGCTGAAAATGAATGGTCGTCGCTATTCTGGCATCATATTCCTTGGTGGTTTGTTCCAAAACATAACGTACTTGATGGTTACTTTAAAGGTAACTCAAACTTCTATATTAGGATGAATCTAGGCGGCTGGCTAATTCCGATTTTGGTCTGGACAGGATTCGTAACTATGCTCTGGTTTGTGCTTATATGCCTCAATACTATTATTCGAGCCCAGTGGACAGAACGAGAAAAACTAGCCTATCCGATTGTTCAGTTGCCACTACAAATGGCACAAAATGAAAATCGTTTTTATCAAAGCGAAATTATGTGGATTGGCTTTGGTGTAGCAGGATTCTTCGAAATTCTAGCTGGTCTCAACCACCTTTTTCCAAACATACCAGCTGTACAACTCAATTATTATCCGATTTCCCACTGGTTCCAAGGGAAGCCATGGAATGCAATAGGCTGGATTTCCCTATCAGCCTACCCATTCATCATTGGACTAACATTCTTTGTTCCTCTCGACATTTCTATGTCTGCTTGGTTCTTCTATATATTTGGTAAAGTTGAACGAATTATACGCACCGGGATGATGGGACAAGGTGAACTCTTCATGGCAGAAAGGGCTGGTGGGGCATGGCTTGCTGTTGGTATATTAGGCCTCTGGGGTACTCGACGCCATCTTGGTGATGTCGGGCGAAAATTCCTCAACACCCAAGTTTCCATTGACGATTCCAAAGAACCTATGAGTTATCGGACAGCAGTAATAGGATTAATTTCCGGTCTGCTCGGTCTAGCCCTATTCTCTCTACAAGCAGGCATGACATGGCGGGGAATTTTCGGGTTTTCATTCATTTTTCTGTTCATGGCAATTGGAATCACACGAGTTCGGGCAGAGTTTGGCCCACCATCTCACGAAATTTTGGGACTAGATCCAGCACGGTTGATGACAACCATATTTGGTTCACGCTTGATTGGAACAGATAATCTAACCATAATTTCGTTTTATTACTGGCTCAATCGTCTAAACGTTTCACATCCCATGCCCAATCAACTTGAAGCTTTCAAAATTTCTGAAGGTGTACGGATTAATTCTCAACACCTAATCTGGGTGATGATGCTATCTATCATTATAGGAACGCTGGCATCGTTTTGGGCGTTTCTCCACTTGATGTACAAAGTTGGAGCTCTATCAGTCCACGGCTATATTATTGGCATTGGAAATGAAGTTTTCGGACGACGACTGGAAAGATGGATCAACAATCCAGTAACACCAAATATGATTGGCACACAATCAATGGCCCTAGGAGCAGGCATAACATCAATCCTTTACTTTTTACGACACCAATACCTATGGTGGCCTTTTCACCCAATTGGTTATGTGATGACCACAGCAACTTGGGGAGGACTATCAGATTTCTGGTTTTCGATTTTCCTCGGATGGCTGATCAAACTCATAATTCTCAAGGTCTTCGGACTAAAAGCTCATCAACGTGCTATCCCTTTCTTCTTAGGCTTAATTATGGGAGACTATATCTTTGTTAGCATATGGGCGCTGGCTGGTACACTATTTAATATCCCGACATACGTGCTTTGGTCCCCATAATCTAATTGTGTTCAATATTAATTATAAGGTATGATGTAACCCTGAGTAAGCAAACTCAATCACAGGTTCGTATTTTATAGTGCTTTTTCAGACAAATAATAACTGTTAAACTATCCACATGTGAATTAAGTGATAAAGCACTATTTTTAGGAGAAACGGGAATGAAAGTTGCAGCTATGTTTGGAAACGGTCACGCAGGATTGGTAGAGAAACCGGATCCAACCCCCAAAGAAGACATTGTCCTTGTCAAAATTCATGCTGTACCTATGTGTACTGAATACAAAGGCTTCAAATCTGAACTTGAATCTGAAAAATTTGGATTTGGCCATGAGGCAGCAGGTGAAGTAGTTGAAGTTGCTCAACCAAGCTCAGTAAAAGTAGGAGATCGTGTCGTTGTACAACCGCAAAATGCCTGTGGCAAATGTTCTTTATGCCTGATCGGCGAACATATCCACTGTCAGAATGGTCGAAATGTACGCCAAATTACGGGATCAAGCACAGGAACTGCAACCTTTGCCCAATATATACTAAAACAGGACAATCTCCTATCGCAAATTCCTGAAGGTATTAGTTACACACATGCTGGCATGGCGTGCTGTGGACTCGGACCAACCTTTGGAGCCATGACGCAAATGCAAGTCCATGCTCATGATACAGTACTAATCACTGGATTGGGAGCCGTTGGCCTAGGCGGGGTGGTTAATGCACACTATCTTGGCGCACGGATTATTGGAGTGGAAAGTCATCCCTATCGTGTGAATCTGGCTAAAGAACTAGGAGCTGAAATCGTACTCAACCCCAACGACGAAAATATCGTGGAACAGGTTATGGATCTAACAGATGGCATTGGCGTTGACAAAGCCTTAGATTGTTCCGGAGCATCACAGGCTCACCGATTGATGATTGACTCCGTTCGACGCAAGGGACAAGTATGCTTCATTGGTGAAGGAGGCGAATTCCCTCTAGCAGCTAGTCGAGATATGATCCGTAAAGGGCTGGTTTTACGAGGAAATTGGCATTACAACCTAGGTGACTACACAAAGTTGATCAGAATCATTGAGCAATCATCAAACCAACTCGATAAATACATTACGCATACTTTCCCAATGAGTCAAGTTCAAGAAGCTTGGGAGGTACAAACCACAGGTGAATGCGGCAAAGTCGTTTTGGACCCTTGGACTTAGCTTCCTAAACCTTGATTCAGGTTCAAGATCAGAACACATAATATCTAGAGGAGAATACTTTAATGGAAAAACTAAATAGTGAAACCCAGGAAAACAACGCAAACCATTGGATTACCTATCAAAGCCATCAAGGAACTAATGAGAATAAACACATCGTTCTCGTTAGTGGTGATGAGGAGTATAGATCAGAAGAAGCTTTACCCATGTTAGCAAAAATCCTCGCTACTCACCATGGATTCAAATGCACCGTACTTTTTGCAATTGATACTGAAACCGGAATCATTAATCCCGAGAATCAAACTAGTATACCCGGGTTGCACCACCTTGAAACCGCTGATATGATGATACTTTTTACTCGGTTTAGAGAACTACCCGATCAACAGATGAAGTATATCATTGACTACACCAATCAAGGTAAACCGATCATGGGACTGAGGACAGCAACACACGCTTTCAATTACACCAGAAATTTGCAAAGTCCCTATGCAAAATATGATTTTAAAAACGAAGATTTTCCTGGTGGATATGGACGACAAGTTCTAGGAGAAACATGGATTAATCATCATGGACATCATGGCAAAGAAAGTGCTCGCGGCATCATAAATGAAGAAATGGCAACACACCCTATTTTACAAAGTGTTCAAGACATCTGGGGGCCATCTGATGTGTATACAGTAAACGATTTGACAGGTGACGCCCAAGTGCTGGTGTGGGGGCAGGTATTGATCGGAATGGAATCATCAGATGCCCCCAACCCTGATAAGCCAAAAATGCCCTTAGCTTGGATTAAAACTTATACTGGTGACGAAGGAAAAACATCACGCGTATTCTGCACCACTATGGGTGCATCCGTCGATCTTGAGAATGAAGGGCTACGACGTCTTTTAGTAAATTCATGCTACTGGTGTATGGACATGGAGGATCAGATTCCTGCTGAGAGTCAGGTCGATTACGTCGGTGAATATACACCAACTTTCTTTGGATTCGGAACTTACCAAAAGGGCATGCGACCTTCTGATTTCAGCCTCTAATCCAAACGGTATCTTTTGACTTCACTGAGCTAATTATGTCTGAACTGGATCTGCGTGTTCGTTATTTTCAAGATAGTACCCCCACAGATATTCCGTGCCGAGAAGAAAATTTTGTTCGGAGACAAATTAAAATGTTGCTCCCTTTGGAACAAACAGCACTTGTGTTGGTAGATGTCTGGAACGTTCACTTTATTGAGAGTTGGATTGAGCGTGCTAGCAGAATAACGAGAGAAACCATACTTCCAATTCTCGAAACCGCTCGTCAAAGCCACTTAGCTATTATCCACGCTCCTTCTCCCCCTGTAGCAGAAAAGTTCGGCCGGTTGGGCGACCATGCAGCACCCCCAACATCACCCAAGCTAACGTGGCCCCCAACTGAATTTCGACATCGATCTGGTAAATACTCTGCATTCCGCGGACCTCGAAATCAGCCCCCAGGCATTGGTATACATTGGAATTCGATCGCCGATCAATTGTCAATTTCACCTCTAATCGATGTATTAAAGGGGGAAGATATCATTGCTACTGGTTCACAACTCCATGACCTTCTAACTCAAAAAAGTATCTTGCACTTGATCTATGTTGGCTTTGCTACCAATTGGTGCGTCTTAGGTCGTGATTATGGTATCCGTGCCATGGCAGGTCGTGGTTACAATACCATCCTGCTGAGGGAAGCAACTACTGGCGTTGAGTTCCCAGACACGGTAGATCAACTATTTACCACAGAAATTGCGATTCGGGAAGTCGAACAGCAATACGGATTTACCGCTTCCAAGAAAGATTTTTTGCTCGCATGTCAAACAATGAATGACTTAAACTCATAACATTGTACGCCAAAAACAGACAAAACACATATGATTCCCAAAATAGAATACAATCCCTCACAATAACTTAACATAGAAACAAAGACTATCAAAATTCGGTAGTAACTAACATATATATGAAACGCCTCGTCATTTTTTCCACAGTTCTCACTCTGGCAACTCAGCCGATCCGCTGTAAGTATTCAGAACCAGCGTACCTTCAGCGCGATCCAAGTTGAACTCCGATACACCCAATCCTTGACTATATTGGTTTCGCTGTTCCAAAAGCAACGAAGATTCACGTACGAATGCTCTTACTAAGCCAGAGCCTCCTGACTATCCTACATTTGACTGACATCTACTCTTCATTCCCCATTAGATACAAGAATCTACCAACAAAAACATATAAGGTTAGGCTGACGACTCAACTGGTATGTAGATAGTATCAATTTGCTGCTCCTGAACGAGATTCAGGCTATCCAGAATTTCCTGAGAAAAATTAGACAGTGCATCTTTAATTATCCACTGTGCCCATCGCATTTCATTGTGGATGGATTCTCTAACTACCCCACTATTTTGACATGATCCTTCATTGAGATTATTAATAAGATTATGCAGCTCAACGTAATGTTTGCTAATAATTGAATTTACCTGATCTTTATATTCTTCCAACATAGCATTTTCTAGCATCTCTTCCTCCCAAGCATTCCATGGTCTGAACTATACAGTTTTTATTTTCTCTTGAGTAACATTTTTGTATACCATCCAACCTCGACACATGATGTCGGGAGTTAATAAAGAGACGCAAAATTTCCTGCCACTTTTGTATTTTTATCTGATACCACACAAGGTGTAAAGTTAAATCCTTAAGAAATAATTGGGTCAAATAATAACGAATTGAAAGAAAACTAGTGGAAGAGATAAAAGAAAAACAAAACTATAACGTCCTCAAAATCCAACCATGAATTTAAGTTCATATACAAGGAACTTCTACTATTTACAGACTTAAAACACCCTATTCACCCTTCGAATATGCGACCCATCAGCGATTTGACAGGCTGATAATATTTAATCAAAATTACTGGCCTATCAGAATTCTTAGCAACACTTTCCGGAATGCTACCAAAGAGTACTCTGGGATAAACACTATAACCACTTGCACCTATAACTACAGCATCATGGTTTTCTGATTCCCGAACAATTCCATCGGCAACAGAATCATGAATAATGACTTTGCTCTCGGGATCAAAACCATAAGATTTCGTTATCCTAGCAACAATGTGACCCAGCCTCTCATTGACCTTATTAATTACATCTGCAGTTGCATCCGGCGATTCTACACTACAAACTGTTAGTGAACCATCCCAAAATTCAATAAGGGACGCAATATACTTCTCTGCACGTTGGGCATGAGCCCCACCAGCAGTGGGAAGCAGAAACTTCTGTAATGATTCATGTTCCACCAGTTTGATTAATATTACATCTGTGCGCGCATTACTTACAATATCATCCACCACAGAACCAAGAATCCTTCCAACAGTAGAAGTATACCCTTTCCAACCAACCATAATTAAATCACAGTTCTGTTCACGAGAAGTTTCTAGCATCGCCTGTGCAACATTGCGTCCAACACGTATTAACAAGGTTATTGGAACTTTATACTGAAGCGCTCGAGAGCGTGCGCGTTCCAATAGCAGCTTTTCTTCTTCCAAGAAAGCGGATTCATGATATGCGGGTGTTTGCTCCGATATCTCAACCACCCGTAGAGCCACAATCTCTCCCTGATTTTTCGACGCTACAGCTGCGGCTAATTCTATCAATTGGTCAACATGATCTGGGTTAGCTAAGGGGACCAACACCCGAAAATCGCCTTGATTGGTCGCTGGTTCCTCCAAAACTACCTGGGATGGTGGCACAGATGATGTAGACACTTCCAATTGTGTCACTTTCCATCCTAGAAAGACAAACTCACCCACTAAAAGACAAGTAATAGCAGCAATCACTGGAAAAACATGATGAAGGATCTGACTCAACAAATACAAATTAGTAACAATAGCCATTAAAGGCAATAACGGTACTAAAGGTACACGAAAAGGCCTTTCCAAGTCAGGGTATTTCCAACGATGGGATATCAAGGCTACATTTACTAAAATCAGGGCTAACAATAAAACAGTATCGGCAAAATGCGCTAAATCCTCCAAATTAAAACTGAGAATAAAAATTAAAATCATCACACCAACTGAGATCAGCGCAAAAATAGGCGTCCGGGTGTGTATATTCACCTGGCCAATCTTCTGTGGCAGATGCCCAAGGCGACTCATTGATAATATCACTCGGGATCCCGCCATTATCGACGCATTAGAAGCCGAAAGCATAGAAAACAAGGCACCTCCAATAATAACAATTCCACCAATAGGCCCAAGAAATTGTTTCGCGGCAATGCCCAAAGCTGCTTCAGTATATTCCGTCAGTTTAGCGGAAACAACTACCAACACAACCAACGTATAGAGAAGAGTCACTATTCCCATCGAAATAAAAATAGCACGTGGTATAGTTTGAACCGGATTTTTGATTTCCCCAGCTGAAGCGGCAATAGCAGAAAACCCGAAAAAGGTTATAAAAACCATGGCGGCTGTACTGCTGATTCGAACAAAATCGGTGCTGAACTTTGCTAAGACATCATCAATATCTAAACTAGCCAATCCTCCAAAAACAAACCAAACTAATAGGACAACTTTACCAATGGTGACAACAATTTGAAAACTACCACTCTCTTTAGTTCCTTTGATATTAAGCAAAGTTAATCCAACTAATATGACTAATCCAGACAAACTTTCGAGAGGCATTTCTCGAATAAATTCGTTGTAATAACTCGAAAGACTGGAAAGATAAAATCCACAGGAAGAGGTATATCCCAGAAAAAGGGCCCAACCCACAAAGAAGGCTAAAGGCGACGAGAAGGTTTTTCGAGCGTAGAAATATCCTTCGCCAGACTCTGGATAGATTGAAACGAACTCACAATAGGTCAAAGCAGTGAAAATTGCTACTACCGCAGCCAATAGAAAGGCCAAAATAGCAGCTGAGCCCACATTTCGAACAGCAAGTCCTGATAGCGTAAATATACCAGCCGCTATCATGGTACCAACTCCAATTGCTAAGGCAGATGGCAACCCCAGATCACGTCCTAATTCTGTGTGTATGTTATTGTTAATATCGTCTGAATTTTCCACTTACTCTTCTTTAAATCACCTTGACATTAAGATCTCTTAAAAGCATATTCCTACAAAAAACATCTTCGGCCAAATAATAATTTCACCAGTTCCAATCAACAAACCAACAAAAATCACACTTGGCCCGGCAATTCCCCAAAATGAAAGCGTTTCCTAGGATAAATCTATCGTTTTACAATCAGGTAAGGGTTGATATATTTTGCCCAACTCAGTTCAGCCTGCCCAAAACTCTAAAACTAGGCTGTAATAGAATGTTAACAAAACGTTGTCTAGAGCATATAACCAAATTCCAGCTTCACAGACTATCAACTGCAAACATAAAAGTCAAGTCAGGATTATTAAACACTGATCTTCTACAACTAAATATAAGTTACGATTAGACTAATTGGATGATTATAACATCACCACAAAAACGACAGATAAAATGTGTACATACTAGCTAAATAGGATATACAGAAAAATTTAGAAATCGAAATAACTTTCACTAAATTCAATTACTTACTGGTAAAACAGTCTTTTTGTTTTCGTACTACATGCTATTACAGTTCCACTTTCCAAACAAGTAAAAGCAGGTTAAGATTATATAATTGTGATATGATTAGGGAGTCATTCATCGTAGTGAAAAATATAGTTCAACCCTCACCTCTAATTAAGATGAAATGTTCAAAAAAAAATATAAACAGTTAATTGATGACGGATTCTGTATCATCGAAGGTGTTTTACCTGAAGAACTTCTCAACCGACTTCGGAAAAAGACTGACCATCTGTGTCAATCTGCTTCCGAAGAAAATCAAACTCGGTTTCAATCACAAGGCAGTATGCTCTCTGCTATGTCACACCCAATCTTTGCCGAACTGATTGCTTGGCAAAAAGCCATTAACGCCTTAAAATCAATGGGGTTTAAGCATCCAACATTTACTGATGGTTACATTATTAGTAAGCCTCCAAATAGTCCAAAGTTGTTCTGGCATTATGACTGGTTTGCCTGGGATGACCCCACGGTGTATTGTCCAAAACCACAGCAGGTTTTTTTCATGTACTATTTAATTGATACTACGCCATATAATGGTTGTCTGCGGACAATTCCAGGTTCCCATTTACAGCACAACCCACTCCATGATCACCTTAATAACCCACATGCCCAGGATATCTCTATGGCAAAAGATATCAATAGACCTGAGTTCTCAACTCGACCAGATGAGGTGGATGTGCCAATCAAGGCTGGCGATCTACTTATTGGTGATGCCCGACTTTTACATGCTGCTCACGCGAATCAATCCAACCAACGGCGGACGGTAATCACCCTCTGGTTTCAACCCGATTTCTGCACCTTGCCAGAACGGATCAAAGCTCAAATGACAGCTAAAACACAAACGGTTCCAAGCAATTGGACGGACACAGCAAAAAAAATAGTTACTGATCTACATCCCAAGTACAATGGCCCAGCTGAACCATATGGAAGGGTCTTGTACAAACCTAAACCACGGAACGTTGAACAAACTTAAGTCATTTCTGGTCAGACTAGCTTTCTACGGATTGGTTAAAATAACAAAAGCTTTTAAATGTTAAAAAAAAGGGAAATAATCAAGTGTGGAAAACATGTCTCGGAACAAACGGATTTATAGCACAAAAACTTTACGGATACAGCCACTCACCTGAGGAAGTATTCGATCATGCACAAGAAGGAATACGATGGTATCGAGGTGCATAACCGATTTGAGGCATTTCCAGACCCAGTGGATGATATAGCAATAGCTACATACGCCGCAAAAATCACCTTTCGAGGTATGGAGGTGGCTGGTATTCAAGCAAAAATAACAGAAGGAAAGATCTTTTCTGAACACCCTGAGGATCGATAAACTTGGAATCAGAATGCAATCGGTCAAGTTGAATTCTGTCACAAGCTAGGCGGAGTTCAGTGTAGTTTCTGGCCTGTAGCTCGACAACCAGACCTACCCGATCAAGTTTTAATATCTCGTCTATCAGAAATTTTGATACCAGTTGTTGAAACAACTGAAAAATTAAATATCATGATAACCATCGAGCCTGAACCGGTACAAATTGACTACAGTTACGAGATTGCCGTTCAAATAGCAGACACGGTAGGCTCCAGTCATTTTCAATTCATATATGATTGTGCACACGCTGAAGTGATGGCTGGAGACACTTTAGAAGACCCCACTCAGTTTGGACATTACATCGGCCACGTCCACTTCTGTGATTCAGATGGAACCGTGCAATGTAAAGACGGCGCATCTCAAACTTCGAAACATTTAGCAGCTGGCAACGGAACACTTGATCTAGTCGATATACTAAAAACATTACATAAAACAGCATACGACCGCTGGCTATAAATAGATGTCTGGGAAAACTCAACTCTATTGATTGCTCTCGTCGAACGAAACTCTTTGTCGATTTAGTGCTATCTACGCTGTGAAACAACAAATTTCGTTGAAATACAGTAATTATGCAAATATAATGGCATAAAGAAGGAAAATGGAATGGAGACAAACGTGAATCGATTGGAAAAACCGGATTCAGAAAAAGTCGATGGTGGATGTCTACCAGATTGGGAAGTTGCAGATCTACCAGCTCCACCACCCTATAGGTTTGGACGTGCCTTTCGAAGCGTTCTGGGCCCAGGAATAATCATGTTAGGTGCCTCAATCGGTAGTGGAGAATGGCTGCTAGGCCCTGCTATCACCGCTCAGTATGGAGGACGTCTACTCTGGATCGCGACTATTGCCATTTTTCTTCAGGTTCTCCTAAACACCGAAGCAATTCGCTATACAATCTACACTGGTGAACCAATATTTAGCGGTTACATGCGCTGCAAACCAGGCGCGCCGTTCTGGGCCTTTTTTTACTCAATTATAGATTTCTTTGGTATCTGGCCTGGCTGGGCAATGACCGCAGCTACTGCTATTGCAGCTGCATGGCTAGGGTATATGCCACAAGATGCAGACCAAAATACAGTTCGAACTTTCGCCTACCTCGTATTCTTTGCCTGTTTGGGAATTGTCTTATTTGGAGGAAAGATCTATAACGCACTGGAGAAGGTCCAACTATTCATGGTAGTCTGGATCATTGGTTATCTGGTTATTATTGATTTATTCATGGTTTCACCAAGAGTTTGGTGGACAGTAATCAAAGGATTTTTTAGTTTCGGTTCATTACCTCAATCAGAAGACGATGGCGGAGAAATTGACTGGCTGTTGTTGGGCGCATTTGCTGCTTATGCAGGTAGTGGTGGTTTGGGCAACGTTTCAATCACCAATTATGTTCGCGACAAAGGATGGGGCATGAGCAGCTTAGTAGGTGCTATACCTTCTATCATTGGCGGTCAGGAGGTAACCCTGTCACACTTGGGTAAGGTGTTCCGAATTACCCCTGAAAACTTACAGCGTTTTCGTGAATGGTGGAAATATAATCGCTTTGAACAATATTACATCTGGGTGGTCGGTTGCTTCATCGGTATGGCGTTACCAGCTATGCTGACTATCGCCTTTGTGCCTGGAGGACAAGCCGTCGATCAATGGTCAGCCGCAGCGTTCCAAGCAGATGGACTGGCAGCAAAAGGAGGTCGTATATTTTGGTACCTAACACTATTATGTGGATTCTGGGTACTTTTTTCAACACAACTGGGAAGCGTTGATAGTGTACCAAGACGCTACACTGATATCATCTGGACAGGATTTTCACGTGCACGCAAACTTAAAGAACATAACGCTAAATGGATCTATTACCCTATTCTTGCTCTTTACATTCTGTGGGGCTTGATTGCCATGTATCTAGCGAAACCGTTTTTTATGATCTTAGTTTCAGCAACGGTTGGTGGATACTTGTTGGTAATAACTTCTTTACACACACTTTATGTCAACAGGAAATTTTTGCCAAAAGAAATTCAACCGCCGATTTGGCGCCAAATCGGTCTCATCCTTTGCGCAATCTTTTACGGAGTTTTTGGCACACTAACTGTAATTCAAAAGGTGATTGTACCTTACATACTGAAGTAATTTACCAAGGAAGCAGGAGGAAACAAAAGAAAAAAGCCAAAGAATGCGAAAACGAGATAGGACGTTTGAATCCGCATTAAACAAAACCATGGAAACGCAAACAGATAAACCAATACAACAATCTTTCTAGACCCTATCACTAATCTTCTATAACAGTTTTGGATTTGCAGTGAGATCTAAGAGTCTAAGGCGCTCTCTGTTTTTGCAACCGACGTATTCGAGCCTACCACATTGACACTTGTAATGAAGAAAAATCTATTTGGAAAGCTTTCAAGAGCTTATTTGAAAGGAACTGGAGTGACATCAGAAAGAGTTTGGGTCATGACAACAGAAAATCGTGTTTTCCTTAGACATATCATGTCAAATATAAGCGGACGTTACAATCCACCATTTATCCACGCCTCGAAAGAGCTCTTACCACCAGCCGAATTAGGTGATTACCGTCAATTCAAGCACATCACACTGAGCTTGTAATTTTTTTTGCCGCGGAAATTTTTAGTCCAAGGCAAATAAGCTAAAAATCCCTTTTCTCCTCAGTATCATTTGCGGTAACGAGCACAACAAATTGCCAAAGAAAAATATTCAGCTAGCATACTAATAAACGATTATTTATCAACACAAAATAACCATTCATCAGTATCGAACCAAAGCGTGACAACCTACGCTAAAAACCGAGGAATAAATTGCATCCCACTGCTCACAAAACCTATTCTGAGACTTGTATTAAGCCTTTGGTACAATTATCTTCCCGGTTTCGGACTTTAGTGATACCATCAACTAAATCGTCAAGTGAATATTTATGACTAATAATCTTGTCCATATCCACATGCCCATTAGATATAAGTTGCACAGCCTCTTCCCAAGTATTTGGAGCCAACCAAGAAAAACGGATTGTCTTATCCATAAGAATAGTATCAAGGATTGGAACCTGCATAACATCTTGATCGCCCGGCAGTCCGAATATCACTACATTTGCATGCTTACCAGTAATTTCTAACGCGCTGTGAATGGCATCTAATGAACTTGTCGCCGTAATCGCACGATCAGCCAATTCCCCACCTCGTAAGTCCATGATGAATTCCCCTAGGTCTTCTACATAATTCGGTGAACCCTGATCCTTAATATTAATGATGTGATCTGCACCAAGCTCAGCACCCACTTCTAGCCGATAATCGCGAGTACCTACCAAGAGAACTTCTTCCACGCCACGACTCTTAAGCACTTGCACCATCATCAAAGCTATCGGGCCGGGACCAAAGACAACTACACATTGGTCTGGTTCAGCCTGCAAATTATTGACTGCATAGAGCCCACAAGCCAATGGCTCCGTAAGAGCCCCCTGATCATAGCTAACATGATCAGGTAACTTCAAAGTCCAATTATAGTCAGAAACCGTATATTCAGCAAATCCTCCATCTACGCTGACTCCCAATACACGCTTTTCGTTGCAAAGGTTTGATAATCCTTTCTCGCTCCAATAGGAATTTGGGTTTGACTGAACAGGGTTAGCAACGACGCGGTCTCCAGGCGAAAACC